>LUMG01000155.1_pt1 | contig 21330 bp, 25 predicted proteins | sample 729691 | NCBI WGS metagenome assembly LUMG01 (sample SAMN03860269, study PRJNA289734) | marine metagenome | biome: seawater column; feature: ocean; material: water; isolation source: Red Sea water column Station 34 - depth 50m | place: Saudi Arabia: Red Sea | collected 2011-10-15 | depth 50 m
GTCGAACGCTCTAGCCAAGCTGAGCTACGAGCCCTCGAAAATTTTCGAGGATTTGGTCATTTAAGTTTGCTGTTCTTTCCACTTGATTGAGCATCCAATTGAAGGGTCAAAATCTTTTTCAATTTTTTGCCCTTCTAAGAATTTTTGAATATTGTTTATCATCACTTTTTCACTTACTTCTGCTTCTGGGTTCATTGCATCATCTATTCTTCCATGAAAGATTAATTTTTTTTCTGAATCGAATAGGAATGGATCTGGCGTACAAACGGCCCCATACTTTTTAGCAATTTCCTGAGTCTCGTCTACTAAATAATCGATTTCTAGACCCTTTTCTTTAGCAACAGCCTTCATACTGTCAAAATCATCGTCTGGATATTTTACAGAATCATTGCTGTTGATGCCAACAATTGAAATATCATCTTTGAATTTATCGTGTAGTTCTTTAATTGCCTCGATCTTTGCCTTCACAAATGGACAATGATTACACATGAAAATTACCAACAATCCTTTCTTTGAGTAATCATTTAGAGAATGCATTTGATCATCAATGCCTTTTAGATTAAATTCTGGTGCACTATCTCCAGTTTTTAATGAAATAACTGATTCCATTTTTGCCATAAAAAAATCAATTTGTATAACAAATAAAAGGATTACAGATATTCCAAAAGACAACAATTAAACTCTCATGATTATTCAAGCAGTTATTGGGCTTGTAGTTTAGACTGGTAGAATACTCGCCTTGCACGCGAGGGGTCAGGGGTTCAAATCCCCTCGAGTCCACCATTTTTTATTAACCGATCACTTTCGAATATCGAACCTGAAGGTGGATTTAAATATCATTGATATGGGAAAATTACTATGGCAGGTTATGAAGCCTCAATAGCAGTTTGGATTCCACTAATTGTTGGTCTAGCACCAGGACTAGTTTACTGGTTCGCAATTACTGGAATGCGAAAAAGAAGATAATCTTCTATCAAACTCTTTTTACTTATTTTATTTTTCTCTAATTCAATATTATTAGATATTCATGTCATTTTAGAAAATCCGAGAGTTTATGTTAAACAAGACCGTCTCTATACGTGATGTTTAGATTAACTGCATTGGGTGGAACATTTGATATTATTCATGTCGGTCACATAGCGTTAATTCAAAAAGCAGTATCCATCTCTGAAAAAATAATAATAGGATTAACATCTGATGATTTCATTTCAAAGCATGGAAAAAAGATAAACAATAATTTTGAAAAAAGATTTGAAAATCTGGAAAAAATCATTCATGAAAAATTTCCTGATTGTACATTTGAAATTGCAAAATTAGATGATGATTTTGGCCCTGCAGTAATTGAAGGCAATGTTGATGCTTTGGTGGCTAGTGAAGAAACCAGCAAAAAAGGGGATATTTTGAATACTTTACGTAAAGACCGTAATTTGCCTCCTGTTGAAATCATTACTATTCCTATGAAATTGGCATCTGATGGAAACAAAATATCATCCACACGAATACGAAATTCTGAAATTGATAGTTCTGGAAACATCTTAGTTGACTAATCGCTGTTCATAAATTGAGTAATCCCGATAAAACAAAAAATCCTGATATTTGGTAATGTCAATAATTCATCCATTATTACAAAAACTACAAAATGACGTCCAGGAACTTCAAAAAGGATTACAACCAGAACATCTCTCTTTTTGGTACCAAAAAATCATCTCTGACACAAAAGAAATGGCTCCTCCCTGGTTACAAGATAAAATCAATGTAAAACAAGATCCAATTTTACCAATGAAATTTAATCTTGATATTTCAAAAAGAGCAGTTCGATACTTTATGATTGCAGTTGAAAATAATTTGGCACAAATGCCTTATTCAACTCAACTGTATTTCTTGAAGGTTCAAGAAATATTGGGTTTTGAAATGGATAAATCATTAGTTTAGATTTTCTTTAACAATTTCAACTAGTTCTTCGTTAGTTGAGGTACCGATTATGTTTGATTTTTTTTCAATAATTGACTGCATGAAATCTGTAAATTTTGCAACCTGCTCTTTATCTTTTAACACTATACTGTGCACAGATTTATCCTTTATAGCAATCACAATTTCTGTCTCAAAAACATCAATTATTTCAGTAATGAATGTCTCATTACCTTCTTTTACAAAAATTAAACTCGCTAGCTTTTGAGCTTCATACTTGTCTTCAGTGACAATCTGAACTTTATTCATCTGATAGTAAGAATTTTGATAAATTCTTTTTTGCCTCTTCTCGTTTTTGTTGATGTATCTTTAGAAATGAATTAATTTTTTCAATTAAGATTGCCTTTAATTCTCCAGTTAGCATTTTACCTGATTTGTAATCTTCATAGATTTTCTTTAATTTCTCATCATCTGGTTCAAAAAATATTCTCAAATATTGAAAAGAGACATCGATATCAGGATTTCCTCCAAGCTCTCTGTGTTTTTCAATATCTACTTGTCCACCTGAAAACCCATATTTGTTAATCTTCTTTTTTACTACTTCTGGAGAATCTGTTGTATAGATAGTTGATTTTTCATCAGAAGCAGACATTTTACCTCCAGGTCCTGTTAACGATGGAATCATAATATTGTGTATCAGTGCAGGTTTTGGTTTGTTTATTTTTGGTGCAACGTCTCGTGTAATTCTGAAATGAGGATCTTGATCTACTCCAAGTGGAATCAATACTGGTAAATCTTCTATGAAACATGGAGCTGATTGTAAAGATGTATAGAAAATCATACCGACGTTGGTGTCATTTGTAAAACCAAATACAGCTTTTGTATTTGAAAAATTAATTTTTTTTGCAACTTGAGCTGCAATTGGATAAAGTTTCTTGATATTTCGAGTATTGATAATGATCTTTGTTTTTTCTGGATTAAATCCAAGTGCAATAAAGTCTAGTGCATTTTCTAATGCAAAGTTGCTTGTGTCTTCTAATGTCAAGTCGGATTTTGTATAAAATTTCTCATCATCTGTTAATTGGAAATAGATATTCACATCAAATTTTTCTTGTAACCACTTTGCAAAAACCCATGGAACTAAGTGACCTATGTGTGTATTACCTGAAGGACCTCTTCCGGTATACAAGAAGAATTTCTTATTTTTTTCAAAATTATCCAAAATTAGATTTAGATCTCTATGTGAAAAGAAAATTCCTCTTCTCAACATGAAATGATCTTCTCCGGTGATTTTCTTTATTTTTGATAGAATTTCAGGTGAAATCTTTTGAGTACCAAATTGTTCAGTTAATTTATCATAATCTATGTCGCCTTCAACATTCCATGGCGTTACGATAAATTCATCTGATGACATTCAAGTTTGACTTAGGTTAAGCTTTAAAAAGTCTTTTTGGGACGTTGTACTGTGTCACAAGTTTTTCATGATATAGAAAAAAAAATTTTAGAGACATTACAAAAAACTCCTAATCAAACTCCTGAGCAATTATCAAAAAATACTGAACTTTCAATTGATCAAATTCGTAGAGGGATTGAATGGTTACGTCTAAAAGACCTTGCACTGGTTAATGAATCCGAAAAGATAACTTTCTCTTTAGGTCCTAATGGTCTTGATTCTTTCAAAAATGGATTACCTGAAAGAAAACTGATCAACATGCTAAAAGATAAACCAAAAACCTTTGAACAAATACGTTCTGTATTATCTGGTGCAGGATTCAACGTTGCAATAGCAAATGCCAAAAAAAATGGTTGGATAAATATTGAAAAAAATAATTCTGATTCGTTAGTATCGATAAAAGAAAAACCAATAGAGACTCCTGAAGAAAAACTACTTTCCTTTATAGGTGAAAAAACTATCTCACAAGAAGAAATCACAAATCCCTTGGCAATGAAAATTCTACTCTCTAGACCAAATTATGTTGTACAAAACACAGAGAAATCAAAAACAATATCGTTAACTGATGCTGCACTATCTCTTGACACAAGTATATCGTCTGGTGGTGCAATTGATGTTGAAGCAGATGTACCTTCTGTATTTGCAGCTAGAACACATCCATTACAAGACACCATTGATGAAATACGTGAAATATTTGTCAATCTTGGTTTTTCTGAAATTTTAGGAAATATGACACAATCAAGTTTCTGGAATTTTGATGCACTGTTTACTCCTCAAGATCATCCTGCAAGAGAACTTCAAGACACATTCTATCTAGAAAATTTAGAATCAAAAAATCCCGCATCTTCTTCACAAATAAAAAATGTGTCATCCTCTCATAAAAAAAATTGGAAATATGATTGGAAGTTATCTGAATCACAAAAAATGGTTTTACGAACGCATACAACATGTGTAACCATAAAATATCTCGCAGAACAAAAACCTGAAAATGCAAGAATTTTTTCTGTTGGTAGAGTATTCAGAAATGAAAAGGTTAGTTACAAACATCTAGTTGAATTTAATCAAATTGAAGGAATTGTAATTGGAAATAATACAACACTTCGTGACTTGATGGGAATTCAAAAAGAATTTTATAAAAAATTAGGACTAACAAAAATTAAATTCTGGCCAACATTTTTCCCATACACTGAACCATCTCTACAAACAATGGTCTACAATGAAAAATTAGGAAAATGGATTGAACTCTTTGGAATGGGAATCTTTAGACCCGAAGTAACAAAACCGCTAGGAATTGACAAACCTGTATTAGCTTGGGGAGGGGGAATCGAAAGAATTGCAATGTTAAAGTATGAACTAGATGATGTAAGAGAATTTTACAACAACAATCTAAGTTGGTTAAGGAGTGCATAATGCCTGTTGTTGAATTAAATATCAATCGAATTAGAAAATTAGTTTCTGGTAATGTTACAAGAAAACAAATTCTTGATGTCTTACCATTTCTTGGTTTAGATATTGAGTCTGAAGTTGGTGATGAGATTAGAATTGAATACAGCCCAAACCGACCTGATTACTCGACTGATTATGGAATTGCGACTGGCCTACAAGGTTTACTTGGAATAAAAAAAGGAATTCAAAAAACAAGTATTAAGAAAAAAGGTAAATTCGCAATCAAAGTTGAATCCAGCGTAACAAAAGTTCGACCATATGTAACTGGAATTATTGCAACAAATGGAAAATTGGACGATATTGCAATTAAACAATTAATGAATATGCAGGAAGATCTTCATTTTGGAATAGGCCGAAAGCGAAAAAAATCTTCCATTGGATTACATGATGCAGATAAGATATCATTTCCTTTAACTTACACAACTGTCTCACGAGATCATAAATTCATCCCCCTAAACAGTAGTACTGAACAATCAATTGACGAAATTTTAGCTAATACTGAAGTTGGTCAAAATTATGGTTCAGTAATAGAGGATGCCAAAAATGTACCTATAATATTTGATTCAGAACAAAACACAATTTCTTTTCCACCAATAATCAATTCTGCATTAACGACTGTTACATCAAACACCAAAAACATTCTGATTGAAGTTACTAGTATCGATAAAGACGCAGCTGAAGATATGCTTTCTGTTGTGGTATCGATTATGCAAACAGCCGGATTTGAATTTAATGAATTAAAAATTTCTGGAAATAAGAATTCTACACCTCAATTAAAAGAGAAAACTATGATTTATGACCCAAAATTCACTTCTGAAATAATTGGAATAGAAATGAGTTCATCAAACATGGTAACATGTTTAAAAAAATGTAGATTAGACGCATCAGTAAAAGGTAAAAAAATCACATGTACTATTCCTAGATACCGATTTGATATTTTTAGTCCAATGGATTTAACAGAAGAAATTGCCCTAGGATATGGAATTGCAAACATTGAACCAAAGTTATCTCCATCCACAACAATTGGTCAAAAAAATGATAAAACAATCAAAACAAAATTACTTAGTCAAACCGCAGTTGGGCTTGGATTTCTTGAAGCGATGAACTCAAGTCTTACAAGTAAAAAAGTTCTGTATGAAATGACAAAAAGAAATTCATCTGAAATAATTTCAGTATTGGATTCAAAAAGTCAAGAACATACAATTCTTCGTGATTCTCTATTGCCTAGTTTGTTAGATAATCTCTCAAAAAATATTCATGAATCATATCCACAAAAATTATTTGAAACTGGCGTTGTATTCTCAAAAGGAAAACCTATTCATGAATCAATTAATCTAGCAGCTGTCATTGCATACAAGGATACAAATTATTCTGAAATTAAAGCAATAATGCAATCACTTCTCAAAACTAATTTTAAAATAATTTCACAAACAAAAACTTCTCAAAACCAAGAATTATTCACTAAAGGCAGACATGCAGATATTTTTGTTAATGATAACAAAATTGGTGAAATTGGAGAAATTGATTCTAATATATTGGAAAATTTCAGAATTAGAACTTCTGTGGTAGGTTTTGAGATAAAATTATCTGGATTAATATTTGACTAATTGAAATTAGGTAATGCCCAAAGAGCACGCATTCAGACGGATTAGGATGACGAGATCGTACGGATTACAATGATTTCTAATTCACCCAGGTTTGCGACAATAGGGCAACCCCGGTTTCAGATCTGAAATGAGGATTTGGCTAAAACCAATGATTTTTTGCGAGTCAGGACCGGGGAACATTTTTTAAAATTTTAAATGTGCATTTCTAAAATTAATTTTGATTGAAATGGTAAATTATTGGCTTGCAAAACAAGAACCAAGTGGACCAAGAGGTTATCATATTCTTGATCTAAAAAAGGACAAGACAACTGTTTGGGATGGAATTCATAACAATCAAGCACTAAAGTTTATGCGAGATGCAAAAAAAGGTGATGAAATAATTTACTATCATACTGGTACTGAAAGACAAGCAGTTGGCATAATGACTATAACATCAAATCCCTATCCTAATCCAAAAGAAGACAATAAGAGATTCATTGTTGTAGATGTGAAATTCAAAAAATTGTTTAAAACTCCTGTTACTCTTGATGAGATGAAACTTCAAAAAAGTTTCAAAAACTGGGAACTATTGAGAATAATGAGATTATCCTTCATGCCTGTACCTCCAAATATCTGGAAAACCATTTTAAAATTATCCGATAAATAATTTTCTCAATAGGATAATTGATATACATGAACGTTGTAGTTTTTCTATGGCAACAGCATATGTACTCATTAACTGTGAGCTTGGTTCTGAGGAAGCTATCATCTCTCAGTTGAAAAATCTTGAAGGAGTAATAGAAGTTCACGGTACATTCGGTGCTTACGACATCTTGGCAAAAATTGAATCGTCAACAGTCGAAGCATTACGTGAAACAATTACTTGGAAGATTAGAAAAATAGAAAAGATTAGATCAACCCTAACCCTAATGGGCATAGAAGGTCAAACCTAATCACTACTCTTTTTGTTAAAATGCTCTTACATTTTATTTTTGTAATTAAAGAAGAAGATCTGCCGCACCGCAAAGAAGAATTTGAATACGTCAAGTCCATGGCAAAATTTTTCCAAAAATGGATAAAAGAAAATTTTTCAGTATCTTATGAAATCCAATGCGATGAGATGATCACTGAACCACGTAGTATTCTCCAAAAACTTGATTCTCATACTTTGTTAGATGATCATCGTCAACGTGGAGAAGAAATTTACCATTTCTATCTTACACATTTTAGACCTTTATGGACTGATTGTACTTGTGAAGGTTTTCATGCAGAAAACTTTGGTATGGCACTATGGCAAAAACCAAAAAATGGTTATGATGAACTATTCCTTGCAGAAAAAAACTGTACTACCGTATGTCATGAAATTTTACATGAAATGCTGAGACAGAAAAAACATAAACGCTACATTGAAGATGTTCATGAATTGCAAACCCAACATCTCTTCAATGACTTACCATTCATTCAATATGATGAGAATTATGAAATTACTGAAAATAAACCAAAATTCCTTTCAATGGATATATCTAAAATAGATTTTTAACACTTGACAACAGAATAAATTCTGTTTTCAAAATTTGCAGTCTTAAATTCTAGTTTATTTTCTGCATCATCTTTTCTTGATTTACTCAAATTTTCTAATTCGATTAATGCATCTCCTTTGAAACCAACAGATGAACCATAGATTGCATCAATAAGTTGTGTTCCATGTTCGCCACTTTTTACATCGTCGGCAATTTGATAAAATTTTTCTACATCTTTTTTATTTATTGCATTTCCAGTTGCTTTGTTAAATGCAATTGCCATGTACATTCCATTGCTTAATCAACAAAAATTCTGTTTAATAGCTCTAATGCATCATCATTCATACTCTGTAATCTATCATCAATTCGTCCTCTCTCTAGAAGTTCTGAGTTTGTATCTTTAGCGACTAATTTTAGAATAAAATCTGGCAAATTGTAATTTTTTAATGCTGTAACATAAGCGCCTGCTTGTGACATGCCAAATTTTGGAAAACCTTTCTTAACCATGAATGTCACATCTCCTGGTTATTTTGTATTTTAATGCTAAAAACACAAAAAAATATTGTCTAAAACAGAGATAGAAACTACCCCTGAATTTGTAAAAAATGTATATGAAAAATCTGAAAAAAATATCACAAAATTTCGAAATACACTAAAAAGACCTCTCACTCTTACTGAAAAAATTCTTGCAGGACATCTTGAAGATGAATTTTTAGATAAACTGTTAGATGAAAAAAAGAATTATGTTTTTCTTAGACCTGACCGCGTTGCTTTACAAGACGTTACTGGTCAAATGGTTATGTTACAATTTATGCAAGCTGGTTTGAAATCTGTTGCATTACCTACAACTGTTCATTGTGATCATCTAATACAAGCACGAACTGAAGGAAAATCTGATACAAAATTAGCAATGTATGAAAATAATGAAGTGTATAAATTTCTTGAAACTGCATCCAGCAAGTACGGTGCTGGGTTTTGGAATCCAGGTGCAGGAATCATACATCAAGTAGTTTTAGAAAATTATGCATTTCCTGGAGGTTTAATGATTGGAACTGATTCTCATACTCCAAATGCAGGTGGATTAGGAATGATAGCTGTAGGCGTTGGTGGTCTTGACGCAGCTGAAACAATGGCAGGTATGCCATGGGAATTACTTTACCCAAAACGAATAGGTGTTCATCTTAAAGGAAAAATGAGTGGATGGACTGCTCCTAAAGATGTAATATTATTCGTTGCAGGAAAACTTTCAGTATCTGGAGGTACGAATTCTATTATCGAATATTTTGGTCCCGGTGTAGAATCAATTAGTTGTACTGGTAAGGCAACAATTACAAACATGGGCGCTGAAATTGGCGCAACATGTTCAATATTTCCTTATGACAAAAGGATGGAAACATATCTGAATTCGACAAATAGAAAAGAAATTGCATCTCTTGCAAATGATCATATGAGTTTACTTCAAGCTGATCCTGAAGTCGAACAAAACCCTGAAAAATTCTTTGATAAGATTATTGAAATTGATCTTTCAACTCTTGAACCTCATGTAGTTGGACCACATACTCCTGATCTAGCAAGACCAATTTCAAAATTATCTGATGAAATAGACTCAAATGATTACATCGATAAAATTTCTGTTGCATTAATTGGAAGTTGTACAAATTCCTCTTATGAGGACATGTCTAGATCATCTAGTGTTGCAAAACAGGCTGAAACACATGGAATTAAGGCAAAAATTCCATTATTAGTAACTCCTGGTTCGGAACAAATTCGTTCTACCATTGAAAGAGATGGACAAATTGATACTTTGAAATCAATCGGTGCAACTGTTCTTGCTAATGCATGTGGTCCTTGCATTGGTCAATGGCAAAGACCCGAGCTAAAAGATGGAGAAAAAAATTCTATTGTTACATCATTTAATCGAAATTTTCCTGGACGTAATGATGGAAAACGTGATACTATGAACTTCATAGCAAGTCCTGAAATTGTTACTGCACTTGCACTGGGAGGAAGTTTATCGTTCAATCCTCTTGAAGATTCACTTGAGGGAAAAGATGGTAAGAAAATAAAACTATCTCCTCCTGAAATTGCTCCGGAAGTTCCTGCAAATGGATTTGTAAACACCGAAGGAATTTACCTTCCTCCATCTGAAAATCCTGAAAATGTCGAAGTTTTACTAGATCCAAAAAGTGAGAGATTACAAAAACTTGAACCATTCTCGTCTTGGAATGGTAATGATTTCACTGGATTAAATTTAATTTTGAAGGCAAAAGGAAAATGTACCACTGATCATATTTCTCCGGCAGGTCCTTGGCTTAGACTTCGTGGACATTTGGATAATCTTAGTGATAATTTACTTTTAGGTGCTGTAAATGCATTTAATGATGAAGTAGGTAAAGCAAAAAACATTCTTACAAATAATATTGAAAATTGTTCACAAATTGCAAGAAGCTACAAAGAAAAAAATATGCGTTGGGTAATAGTTGGAGATAATAATTATGGTGAAGGTAGTAGTCGTGAACATGCGGCAATGACTCCTAGATTTTTGGGTTGTGCTGTTGTTATTGCAAAATCTTTTGCGAGAATACATGAAACAAATCTCAAAAAACAAGGTATACTTGCATTAACATTTGAAAACTCTGATGATTATGAAAAGATCAAAGAAGATGATAAAATTAGTATCTTAGGGTTAAGTGACTTTGCTCCTGACAAATCTTTTGAGTGTCAATTAGAACACTCTGATGGCAATACTGAAAAAATCATGTTAAAGCATTCTTACAATTTATCACAAATTGAGTGGTTCAAAGCTGGTTCTGCTTTGAATGTTTTAAAAAATAAAACATCGTAAGTGGGCCCGATCGGATTTGAACCGACGATCGACGGTTTTGGAGACCGTCGCCCTACCAGGCTAGGCTACGAACCCACAAGAATTGAAATATTGAGCGGGAATTTTAACTATTACCAAGGTTTATTTGCAAATTGTCATTATTTGCAGTAAAATGGTAAAACCTATTCTTCTTGTTGCAAAGATGGTGAAGTTAGTCCTCCAAAAACTATCAAAATTGAAAATTCTCAACGAATCAAACTCGTTGCTATGATTAAAGAAACCGGTTTTCTAGCATTACCCTTTGAATCATTTTCGATAAAAGAAGGAACTGAAACTTATCAGAAATATGGTCTGAAGATAACCCTTAATGATGATACTAATCAGCTATACTGGCCTGAACCAGATGCAACTGAAAAAATGATTCCTCCTATAATTACAATGGTTCAAGAGGAGCTTGAATCTATAGTGGAGATCATAAGGGAATAAATATCGATGAGGCAAAGATAGTATATGATTCCACTTTCTGGAGATATTCCAAGCGCAAAAGGTGCAGTATGTGAAAAAATTGATTCTAATTCAATTGTTCGTGGAACATCAACTTTGAAACGTGGTTTTGCACACATGTTAAAAAATGGTGTAGTAATGGATGTCACCACTGTTGAACAAGCTCAAATTGCTGAAGAAGCTGGAGCAGTATCTGTTATGGTTTTAGATAAGTTACCTTCTGATGTAAGAAAGGCTGGCGGTGTGGCACGAACTGCAAGTATTAGAATTATAGAAGAAATTATGGACCATGTAACAATTCCTGTTATGGCCAAATGTAGAATTGGTCATATGTATGAAGCCAAGGTTCTTGATGAAACTAATGTTGACATGATAGATGAATCTGAAGTTTTAACACCTGCAGATGAATATCATCATATTTGGAAATGGGATTACACTACTCCATTTGTAAATGGTGCACGTTCTTTGGCTGAAGCATTAAGACGAGTTGAAGAAGGTGCTGCAATGATACGTACTAAAGGAGAACCTGGAACTGGAAATGTCGCTGAAGCAATTTATCACATAAAAAAAGTGAATGAAGAATTACGTGCAATCAAAAGCATCTATGACTCAGATGATAAACAAGATCTTGTAAGAATGGCTAGAGAATTCAAAGTATCATATGATCTAGTTGAAGAAACTGCTAAGATAGGAAGACTTCCTGTTGTAAATTTTGCCGCAGGTGGAATTGCTACACCTGCAGATGCTGCATATCTAATGTCTCTTGGATGTGATGGAATTTTTGTCGGTTCAGGAATATTCAAAGCTGAAGATGCACAAGAACGTGCTCGTGCAGTTGTTCTTGCAACAACATTCTGGGAAGAACCAGACAAAGTGAAAGATGCTCAAAAGATGATTGATGAAAGACAATCTCTTCTTGGTTTGGATGTAAAAAACTTGGAATTAAAAATGCAAGATAGAGGTAGTACTGTTTGAGTAAAATCAAGATAGGTGTACTTGCAGTGCAAGGTGATGTCACTGAAAATTTCTTAGCAACCATGGCTTCTATGAGTGAATTAGGTATTGATGGTTCAGTAATTCAAGTTAAAACTGTAGAACAAATTTCAACACTTGATGGACTAATAATTCCTGGAGGAGAGAGTACTGTTATTGGTCAAATGTCTCTTGTTAACGGCGCAATAAAAAAAATTAAAGAAAAAATTGAATCTGGAATGCCTGTCTTTGGAATATGTGCAGGAATGGTATTTTTGTCCAAAAACTCTCAAGATAGAGTCGTAGGAAATGTTGATCAACCTCTATTGGATATCTTAGATGTAAAAATTGAAAGAAATTCTTTTGGAAGACAAAAAGATTCTTTTGAAGCAAACATATCGATGGAACCAATTGGAATTTCCTCTTTCAATGGTGTGTTTATTCGTGCACCATCTGTTTCTGAAACTGGCTCTAATGTAGAAATATTGGCAAAATTCAATGAAAAGATAGTTGCAGTAAAGCAAGGAAATGTTATTGCAACTGCATTTCATCCGGAACTTACTAAGGATATATCACTACACAAATCATTTGTGAAATTAGTTGAAAATCAATCTTAACTAGTTTCCAAATTATGCATTGCGATTAAATCTTTTTTGAATTGATTTAGATTTTCTGGAATTTCTATTCTAATTGAATCTTTTAGAGATAAATTATTCTGCTTTTTCTCATTCCATACCTTGGAGTTAAACTCCACAATTGCTTGTGTCATATTTGTCATGTCTTCAACATTTTCTATCTTTGGTAATTGTTCTTTGTGAATACTATTTTTTGAATAAAGTGTTAGCCAAAGATGCTCTGTAATGAATGGTGTAATTGGTGCTAAGAGCTTCAAAATTGTTGAAAGAACTTTATGAAGTGTAAAAATTGCACCATCTCTCTCATCGTCATCAAACCCAATTCCATATGCTCTGGCTTTTGCCATTTCAATATATTGTGCCGCAAAAATATTCCATGTAAATTCTCTTAATGCTGTAGCAGGTATGAAGAAATTATATTTTGAATATCCTTCATTACATACTGAAATTAACTTGTCAAGTTCTGATAATATCCATTTGTCAGAATCTGTTAATTTACCTGATTCAATAATTGGAAAACTTGAAAGGAATCTTGAAACATTCCATAATTTACTCAAAAATTTCTTTGTTGATTCTATTTTTTGTTCTGAACATCTAAAGTCATATCCTTGATTAATTTCACTAGCACTCCAAAACCTAAACGTATCTGCACCTGATTTTTGAATTACCGGTAAAGGATCAATTGCATTACCTTTGCTCTTACTCATCTTCATTCCCTTTTCATCTAAACCGTATCCCATGATCCATGCTTCAGACCACGGCTTTTGTTCTGTTAGCTTTTCACATCTAAGTAATGTGTAGTACAACCATGTTCGAACAATATCTTTTGCTTGAGGTCTTATTCCTGTAGGATATGTTTTTTTGAAAAATTCATCATCTCTGTTAAATTTTGTAACAAACAGAGGTGAAACGCTAGAATCCATCCATGTGTCAAATGTTCTATCTTCTCCCGTAAATTCGGTATTACCACATTTCTCACATTTTTCTGCAGGACAGGAATCTTTCCATGGTCTATAATATTTTCCAGGTTCTGGAACAAATGGTTCAGAACATTTGTTACAATACCATATTGGTATCTCTGTTCCATAGAATCTTCTTCTAGAAATTGGCCAATCGATAGATATTGACTCTAACCAATTCATCAAAATTTGCTTATGCATATTTGGATAGAATTCTATTTCTGAACCTAATTTCTTCATTTTTTCAATAGAATCTTTCTGTTTAAGATAATATTCTTCCATTGGCACAATCTCAATTGGAATTTTACTACGTTCTGACAAAGGTGTTCTATGGGAAATATCTTCAATTTTTTCTACTAGGTTTGCATTTTCTAAATCCTCGATGATTTTGGTTCTTGCCTGTTTTGGTTTAAGTCCTTGATAATTACCTGCAGCTTCTGTCATTCGTCCATCCAAGCCTATTGCAATTACTTCCTCTAGTTGTAATTCTCGAAATAATGCTACATCATTTTGATCACCATAACTACAAACCATTACTGCACCTGAACCAAATTCAATTTTTGCAGAATGATGTGGTGTGATTTTCACTTCTTTGTTTGTTAATGGAACTACCAAGTTCTTTCCAATCAAATCTGAATATCTTTCATCATCAGGATTTACAATGACTGTCTTACATGCACATAATAATTCAGGTCTAGTACTTGCAATGATTATTTCTTTTTGTTCATCTTTAACAATGAATTTCATGTAAACAAGTTTTGTTGGAAGATCATCGTATACTATCTCTGCATCTGCAATTGTTGTACCTGAAACCCAATCGTAATTATTTGGTCTTGTTGCAAGATAAATGACGCCTTTTTTCCAAAGATCAATAAATGTTTCTTGAGTAAATTTTCTATATTCTTCTGAATCTGTTCTATAATAATTCTTAAAATCTCCACTCAATCCGAGACTTTTCATGATTTGTATCATCTCAGCTTCTAGATCATCTAATGCACCTTTACATAAGTTCAAAAACTCTCCTCTCTCTGTTTCTCGCATTCTGATGTTGTGTTTCTTTTCTGTATACAATTCTACAGGTAAACCATTTCTGTCAATACCTATTGGAAAGTAAACATTTTTTCCATTCATTCTTGCTGTTCTTGCAATCATATCAATTTGTGAATAATGTGATGCTGCACCAATATGCCATGGTCTACCTGATGGATATGGTGGTGGTGTGTCTATTGTATAATTTTCATCTTGTAATTTAAAATCATAAAGCTTCTCATCATCCCATTTTTTTAAAATCGCATCCTCTAATTTTGGTTCCCATGCTTTTTCTGTAATCTTTGGCTCCATATCTAAAACATTGATCTCTGTCTATAAATCTCTAGAGTGATGGAATTACTGGTATCTTATCTAGATATTTTGCAAGGTTGACATCATTTTGTGAAATTCCTCCTACATCATGTGTCATAAGATCAATAACAAGCCTATTCCAAACATTAAACCATTCTGGATGATGATTCATCTTTTGAATCTCGCCAACTGCTATAGTCATAAAATTCCATGCTGCATCAAAGTCAGAAAATTCTATTTCTTTATGCAATTTTCCATTTTGAAGTGTCCACCCATTCAATTCTTTTAGACTTTCTTGTATTTCACCATCTGAAAGTTTTGACAATCCCATGTTATGATAGAAAATATGAACAATAATAAATTATACAATCTGATTCACAAAATCATGAATCAACTATTAGATGAAATTGTAAATTCAATTAAAACTACTGTCTTGGATAATTCTGTCGGTGTTGCTTTTTCAGGTGGTGTGGATAGTACATTAATTGCAAAATTATTACATGATAATGGTTATGACATACATCTTCTAACAATTGGTTTTCCTGATTCACATGACATTAATTTTGCAAAAGAGGTAAATGAAATTCTAAAATTCAAACATGATATTTTAGAAATTGATCTTGACTCTTTTCAAAAAGTCAGCGAACAGGTAAATGATATCATAAAAACCGATAACCTTTCTTGGAATGAAAATTCAATTGCATTTTACTATGTCTCAAAATTAGCAAAAAAACTGGGAATTTCTACAGTTGTCACTGCAAATGGAATTGATGAATTATTTTGTGGCTATAATGCATATCGTGAGGCAATTGGAATTGGTGTTGATGAAGTAATGAATGTCATGAATCAGAAGTTAGATAATGAGAAAAAAATGATGATTGCTGTTAACAATGTTACTTCGTTATTTGATGTAAAAATACTACAACCTTTACTACATGAGGATTTTATTTCATATGCAAAATCCATTCCTATTTCTGAAAAAATAACTGATTCAAATGATTTACAACGTAAGCATGCTATAAGAAAACTTGCAGCATCTTGCGGTGTACCTGAAATATCTGCTTACAAACAAAAGAAAGCATTGCAATATGGGTCAAAAATACACAAACAGCTCTTAAAGCTTAGATAATTTTTTTGCATTTACTTTAACGTGTTTGTCTACGTTGTTTATGATAATTTGTGACGCTCCAAGATGTTTTTCAGGTACAAAAATTTCTCTAACTTCTTTTTCTGTTAATGATTTCAAGATATTTTTATCTCCAATCAATGCATCCATGTAATTCATTTTCTTTTCATGAGCCTCAAATGCAACTCTTTGTACATCTCTATATGCAACAAATCTTGGAATTCCTTTTTTGATTAATGCTTCTAATACAAATTCTGCAAAAATTTGACCTTTAGTTATGTAAAGATTTTCTCGTACTCGTTTATCATTGATTTTTAGATTACTAATTATTCTAATCATTGTTTCAATCATTTCATCAAGTAGAATTGATGCCATTGGTATGGTGAATCTTTCATTAGCTGAATTTGATAAATCTCTTTCATGCCATAACGGAATATTTTCAAACGAAGTGTTGATTTGACTACGTAATAGTTTAGACAATGAAGAAATTCGTTCACTCTTTATTGGATTTCTTTTTACAGGAACTGCACTACTTCCCATCTGACCTTTTTTGAAGTGTTCTGCAACTTCTCCAATTTCTGTTCTTTGTAGATTTCTTATTTCAATAGAAATTTTTTCTAATGTTGCACCTAGAAGTGACAGCTGAAAAATATATTCTGCATATCTTTCACGAGGAATTATTTGTGTTGTTACTTTAGCTGGGAATAATGATAATTTTTTTGCTACTCTGTCTTGAACTCTAACTGCATTTTTACCCATCAGAGAACCTGTACCTACAACTCCTAATGTTTTACAAATAAGAATTCGTTTTTTTATTTCATCAATGCGTTCAAGATGTGTTGACATTTCTGCTGCCCAATTGGCAAATTTCAAGCCAAATGAAATAATGCTTGCATGTTGACCGTGTGTTCTCCCTACTGCTGGAAGTGTTTTGTATTTCACTGCATTTTTTGTTAATACCAATGCAAGTTTTGCAACCTTTGGTTGAATAATACGAATTGCATCTCTCATTTGCATTGAATTGCTTGTATCTACAAGATCATTACTTGGTAATCCGTAATGTATCCAAGGTCTTGATTCTTTTTTACATCTTTCAGCTAATGATTCGACCAATGCGGCAGTATCGTGATCACTTTTTGCCTCTAGCTGTTTAATCCGTTTAGCCGTAATTTTTCCTGAACGTGCAGCTTTAGCAATATCTTTTGCAATTGATTTTGGAATTAGATTTATTTCACCTTGAGATAATGCTGCAGCAGCTTCAATCTCTAATTGGTAGTCAACCTTTTTTTGTTCACCAAAAATTTCAAGCATCTCTTTTGTGCCATAACGTCCACTGTCTATAGGTAAAATTGCCACTAATTAGTATGGATTTTTTACAAAAATAAACTTATGTCTACTAGAAAATAAAATTTGAATTTGAACCATCAAAATTAATCACCACTCCTGAAAGATATTTGATGTCTTTTTCTACTATGGAGCTAACAAAATTCCCTATCTCTTCGGGTTTTCCTAATCTCTTCATAGGCAAACTATCTGCATATTCTTCAACATTGTCTACTAATTCTTTTGTTCGATCTGTATTGATTGGTCCTGGAGCAATGTTAATGAGACTAACATCTCTTTTGGCAAATTCTTTACTTAGAATTTTAAAAACACTTGAAAATGCTGCTCTATAAGCACTGGAAATAATTAATTTTGAATTTGGTTCTTTGATAACATTAGATGTTATTGCAAAAACATACCCTCCATCATTAATTTTTATTTTTTGTAATAAAGTACAAAATCCAACAAATAATTGATTGTGATATTTTTCCCAGTCTTCTTTACTGATTTTTTCAAATTCAATAATTGGCGGACCACCTGTGTTTAGTACCAATATGTCAGTTGAATTATTTTCATCAGCAAATCTGTTCACGCTGTCTAAATTTGATGTATCTATATCGTTACTTGATAATGAAACCACATCCAAATCTAGTTCTTTCAATGAATCTGAAATTGATTTTCCAATGCCTCTACTAGCACCTAAAACAATTGCTTTTTTCATTATGTATTGTAAATTGTTATTTCATTTTAATTTATTCAAACAATTGAATTTCATTTAAATTGTCTAGGCAATTTTCATTATAGATATGGCTGATTTGAAACCAAAAAAAGTAGGTGAAAATGAATATCGAATTGATGCTGATTCTTCTCTAGGAATGAAAGTCCCTGTTACAATTTACGCTAATGAGGTATTATTAGAAAAAATGATGACTGATAGAACCATCAAACAAGCAGTAAATGTATCGACATTGCCTGGTATTCAAGAACATTCTGTAGTTTTACCTGATGGTCATGAAGGATATGGATTTCCTGTAGGTGGAGTTGCTGCAATGGATGCTGATGAAGGAATGATTAGTCCTGGTGGTGTTGGTTATGACATTAATTGTGGTGTAAGATTGTTAAGAACAAATCTCACTGAAGAACAAGTTAGACCAAAACTCAATGATCTTGTAAATGATCTTTTCAAATCAATTCCATCTGGAGTTGGTTCAAAAGGAGCTGTTCGTTTGACACAATCTGAATTAGACGAAGTATTAGTGAAAGGTGTATCATGGGCTATAGATAATGGATATGGAACAACTGATGATGCAAATGTATGTGAAGAAAATGGGCAAATGGCAAATGCAGATCCAAACAAAGTATCTGATAAAGCACGGAAACGTGGATTGCCTCAATTAGGAAGCCTAGGTTCTGGAAATCATTTTCTTGAAGTTCAACGTGTACAAGAAATTCACGATGAAGAAGCTGCAAAAAGAATGGGAATAGAAGAAGGAACAATCACTGTATTGATTCATTGTGGTTCACGAGGATTTGGTCATCAAGTTTGTAGTGATTATCTGCGAATCTCTGAACAAGTCCAAGAAAAATATGACATTAATTTAGCAGATAGAGAACTTGCATGCGTTCCAAATACTTCTGAAGAAGGTGAATCTTATAGAAAAGCAATGTTTGCAGCATTAAATTTTGCATGGAGTAATAGACAAATGATTACTCATTGGACAAGAAAATCTTTTGAAAGAGTATTTTCTCAATCTGAATCTGATTTAGATATGAAATTAGTTTATGATGTGGCGCATAACATTGCTAAAGTTGAAAAACACAAGATTAATGGACAACAAAAGAAGGTTGTTGTTCATCGAAAAGGTGCTACTCGTGCTTTTCCTGCAAATATGGATGAAGTTCCTAGTAAATATCGAGATCTTGGTCAACCTGTTTTAGTTCCAGGTTCTATGGGTACTGGAAGTTGGATTCTTTTAGGAAATGAAAATTCAATGTCTGCAAGTTTTGGTTCAACAGCTCACGGAGCTGGTAGAATGATGTCTCGCTCCAAAGCAAGAAGAGATTTTACCGAATCTGAAGTAAAAAAATCCCTTAACGATAAAGGTATTTTTATAAAATCTCTTACAAGGGATGGTGTGGTTGAAGAAACACCTCAGGCCTACAAAGATGTTGATTCTGTAGTAAATGTATCTCACAATCTTGGAATTGCAACTAAAGTGGCTAAATTAGTTCCAATTGGAGTAATCAAAGGATGAGTGAAGAAGACAAAGAATTAGAGATGCTTAAGGCTAAAAGATTAGCTGAAATGCAAAAAAATTTTTCTGAACAAAATCAGTCTGATAATAAAGTAGACAACGAATCTGAAAAACCAAAACCATCTCTACGTGATTATGTAGTGAATAGTTTAGGACATCGAGGAATGGAAGTATTACAGAATGCAGAATATCAATTTCCCAATGAATCAAAAATCATAATTGAAAAATTAGGAGAACTAATTTCATCAGGTGATATTAATGAAACATTGGATGGCGGAAAATTATTAGTTTTATTCAGATCTGTTGGTCTTAGTATAAGAATGGAAAATAAAATCAATGTTGAAAAAGATGGAAAATTTGTTTCAATTGCAGATAAATTTAAAAAAACAACAAATGATGATGAATCATGACATATTATATACAAATTAGTACAACTGATTGGCCAAAAGATAGAGTTCTCTTTGAAGATACTCTCAATACATTAGAAAAATTATGTGATATTCAAAGTGGTTATATCCTAAATGAACCTGTATCAAAATTTGGTTGGACGTTTATTGATATGATCTTAAAAGGTGATTTTCATATGTCACTTGAACAAGAGTTCGCTAGTCAAATTAACAAATCTAAAGGATCAAAAGCTGAAGAAAAATTTGTAACTTTTCTTTCTAGCTATTTAGAAAATAATGGTTGTAAAATTAAATTAAAACTAATGCAATCTAACTAGACTCTTCTTCCACGTTTTCCACCCTTCTTTCTTGTTGTATCGTGTGGAATTGGTGTGACATCATCAATTTTACCAATTTTAAATCCGCCTCTTGCAAGTGCACGAATTGCAGCTTGTGCTCCTGGTCCTGGAACTCTAGAACCAACTCCGCCTACAGCACGGACTCTAATGTGTAATCCTGTGAATCCTTTTGTTTTTGCAGATTCTGTTACTACGTTTGCAGCTTTCATTGCTGCAAAAGGTGACGACTCGTATCTATCTGCATTAACATGATGACCTCCTGAACTAATTGAAACTGTTTCTGCACCGGTCAAGTCAGTAATGTGGATGATGGTATTGTTGTAACTGCTAAAGATGTGTGCAATGCCCCATTTGTCTACTACTTTTGATTTTGTAGGTTCCTGTGGTTTTGCTTCTACAACCTCTTCAGTTGCTTCTACAACCTCTTCAGTTGCTTCTACAACTGTTTCTGGTGTTTCTTCAACAGTTTCAGACATAGATTTTGCAGATTTTTTTGGCTTTATAAAAGAATGCCCTAGAATTATCTAAAATGCTGCCATCCATTATCTTTTATTTTAAACAAATTATTTCCGTCATCAAAAAATACACCTTTTCCTTTAGATACCTGCCCAATCTCAAAAATACTAATTTTGTTCTTTTTTGCTAAACCATGAATTTTTTTCAAATTTTTTGGCGTTACTGTAAAGACTAACTCAAATTCTTCGCCTCCATCGAAAACTAATCTGTTTAAACT
>LUMG01000160.1_pt1 | contig 21246 bp, 19 predicted proteins | sample 729691 | NCBI WGS metagenome assembly LUMG01 (sample SAMN03860269, study PRJNA289734) | marine metagenome | biome: seawater column; feature: ocean; material: water; isolation source: Red Sea water column Station 34 - depth 50m | place: Saudi Arabia: Red Sea | collected 2011-10-15 | depth 50 m
GAGTAACCGCCAATTCTATCTGCGACAGAGAGGAAATGACCTAGTTTTTTAAAATGTTCTTGCTGTTTTTTGTTTTTCTTTATCTTTGATTTGGCAAAATAATTATTGATTAGTTTATCCGTGGTTGTAATTATATCGTCTTTCCATGGATAGACAGTTCTAGAGATTATAGCACAAATTAGATTTTGATCCAGATTAGCATTAGCAAGAAGTTTTTGGATGTTTTGATCTTTTGAGATGAAACGTATGACATTTTTTTCATGAGGTTTGTCCATTGATTTGTCAGGATCAAAATCATGTAACAGTGCAGATGCAAATAGATAGTTTAGATCAGATTTAGAGAGATAATTTTCTTCAAGAGAATGTATTCCAGAAAGTAAAGTAACGTAAGTTACTTCAAGTTCATGATCAACGTTATGATATCCATAATAATCGCTGAACAACCCGTTGTTTTTGAATAACTGTATTGTGTAGTCTAATAATTTTACATTTTCATCAGTTGCAAGATTTACAGAAGAAAGTAGGTCAAATATTGCATTCCTCAATGAAGGCGGATTTGCAAATTCTTGCATGTGTTAGACGACAGAATTGGGTTTTTAAGTTATTTGGCAAATGTACCAAAAATCTCAGATCTATTATAAAGTAAATAATGATAATTTGAGTATGGGCTTGAAACGATATCTGGTCACAAGGGGACTAACTATGTTTGGAGTTTTAATGATTACATTATTACTTACAATTTCACTTGTTGGTTCGAATATGGATACAATTCTAAAGCAGGGGGTTATCTACCAAGTGAGAGCAGAAATTACAGAAAACACAACCATAGCTCAAGGATTTAACAATCCGGAAGAATTTGAAAAATTTGTTCAACAGAAGATTGACGAAAGAATTGAAACGCTGGGGCTTGATACGCCGTGGTATTCTCCACAAAGACTTGGATATACAATGTATAAAATTTTAATTTTGGATTTTGGCAATGCTACATTTTTGACAAGTGACTCAGGATCATCTAATGTGGGAGAAATTATTTTTGAAAAGATGCCAAAAACAATTTTGTTGTTTACTACAGCCACAATAATCATATCAATCATAGGAATTGTTTTGGGTGCTGCATCAAGTAACAAAATTGGTTCTAAAACCGATAGAATTACATCCACATTTGCAGTAATTAGCAGTAGTTTTCCAGTTTGGTGGATTGGTATGTTAATGATATTTGTATTTGCGTTCGTATACCAAATTTTCCCTGCAAGAGCAACCCCAAGTATTGAGCCAGATGATCCAGGTTACTTTTTGGCTTTATTGTACCACATGGCATTACCTGTGATAACAATTGTTTTGATTGGATTTGGTGCATGGGCATATCTTGTTAGAAATTTTATGGTTGGCATAATGCAAGAAGATTTCATATCTGCAAAGAAAACAATTGGAATTAGTAGAAAAAAAATAGTTTACAGCCATGCATTGAGAAATGCAGCACCCCCAATTGTGACAATACTTGCACTAAGCTTATCGGGCTCATTAGGTGGCGCAATAATTACAGAAGCTGTATTTGATTGGCCAGGTATGGGAAGATTATATTTTGAAGCAATTAATGTTATGGATTTACCTGTAATAATTTCCAAGAGTGAGGACAGCAAGTTGAGTAGTGTATCAACACAAGAAATTAAGTCAGAATTTCTGAAAAGCAAGTTAGGACTAACAGGAATTTTTATTCTTTCAGGATTGATTTTAGTTTCAATAATAACAATATCTGTAATTCCAGCATCAACATTTCAAGAATGGAATAATCCTGAAAAATGGATTTCATATCCAAAGACGTCAGTACCAAGTTGGGTGAATTTCCTATCTTCAGAAAAAATTCCAGAACATAAAATCCTAGAGCCTGAAATTTTTCAGTCGCAAGAAAATGGAATTTTTCTTACTTCGCAGCAATTTGGAGTCTTTTTTGAATATGATGACTTTCCAAGTGACTTCATTATAGAGATGAAGACAAAATATTCAGATTCACATCTTGTTCAAATCAAAGTCATTCGTCCAGATGGAATTACCTTAGAATTATTATCCACGTCACTGCCACATTCAGATTCAGATACAATTCATAATCAAAGATATTTTTCAACAGATAGTATGATTAAAAAAAATCTTAACATGTACAAAGATGATTTTCAATTTGACTTTTTGTCAGGTACAACAGAAATAATATTTTCAAAATTACAAGAAAATGAAATACAAAAAGGAAATTATATTTTCATTGTCGATACTTATGGAACAGAAAAACCTGTGGAAGTTTTAGAATCAAAGTTGGTTTTAGGAGGTAAGGCGTATGGATTGATGGGAACAGATGAACTTCGTAGAGATTTAGCAATAGGATTACTTTGGGGCACACCTCTTGCATTATTCATTGGTATTTCAGTATCAATAGGTTCAGTTGTAGTAGGATTAGTTTATGGAGTTTATTCTGGATACAGAGGTAAAAAAACAGATGAAGTCATGATGAGATTTAATGATGTCATTTATGCATTACCGGCGCTACCATTTTTAATTATTCTAGCTGTTACCATTAGTAACAGTATTTTCTTGATGATAGGTTTCCTTATGATTTTTAGTTGGGTAGGGATTGCAAAGGTTTCACGTAGCATGTCACTACAAATCAAAACCAGACAATATATCGAAGCAGCAAAGATAATGGGTCAAAAAGATTCAAAAATAATTTTCAGACATATTCTTCCTCAATTGTTGCCATATGCATTTGCAAGCATAGCAATTTCAGTACCGGCAGCAATAACTACCGAAGCAGGATTAAGTTTTCTTGGATTAGGAGATCCTTCATTTCCTACATGGGGACAGATTCTACATGATGCAAATACGTATGGTGCAGCTGCACAAGGATTTTGGTGGTGGATTGTTCCTCCAGGAATTTTGATAGCAATTACAGGATTAGCATTTGTTTTCATTGGAAATGCATTAGATGCGATAGTTAATCCAAAGTTGAAACGTTAATTTATTCAGAAAGACTAAATTTTCGAATCAGATCAATTGATGAATCGTTTAATTTGATTGTGTAAGTTGCGGCATTTGGATTTGTATCTTTTTCTTCAGCTAACAATTCGGTAAATTTTGTTTTTTCTTCTTCAACTGCACCGGCTTCATGAGCACACAAGTTGAATGCTTTGAGTTGCAAATTGTTCTTTAACAGATATGAAATGAATTTTTTGTAACTTTCAGTGTTGTTCCATTCAATATTCTTTTCCTCACAAGCAGAAATCCAGACGTCGACAGAATTGTGGAAAAAGACTTTTTTTCTAATAACATCTAACGCAAGTTCTGTTTGAGACATTTTGAAATCCTAAAACATTGCACGTTTCATAGTAGAGCCACAACGTGGACATTCTCTTGCATTGTAAACTTTGTGACATACTAGACATTCGTATTTTATACCCGGCTTGTCGCTATTTTGACCAGACAAACCTCCGCCAAAACCACCAGATGAACCAGAACCGCCACCACCAAAACCGCCACGCATTCGACTCATCATTCGTCTACGCAACAATAATGGAAATGCGATGAACAAAGCTAATGCTGCCCCCAAGCCATATGGAAATGGAAGAATCATTTGCAATCCAATGCTTACAGCTAGAGAAGCGAATAAGAAAATCAAATATGACTTGTAGTTAATCATGATAAGAAAATTATCCCATTCTTGAAATATAAGGCTTATTGAGTAATTAGCAATTAATTATTCATCAAGTATGGGAATTGAATTTCCAGAACTATCCCATGCGAAAATATCTTCGTCCTCATATGGGGATTTTACTATTACTGAAACTAATCCAAAAAAATTATGCAAATCCTCAGATGAAGGTTCTGCAGTTCCCACAGGATGTGAATGAACCATTCCAATGTAATCAGTATCAAATGGAAGTTGATTTGCAGGAAATCCTGCAAAGGTAGGACCAGTTTCATGAAAAGGTGGAACTACTAAACCTTCAACAAACATTTTACCTTTTTTTGAGTGACCTTTTAGAATCAAGATCATTTCATCAGGATGATTAATTTTACAATAGGAAATAATTCCATCACGAGTTTCATTTAGAAACACAAGACTACGTTCAAGTTTTTTTGTTTTGAAAATCATTGATCATCTAATGAAATTGTATAGGATGTGGAGGTAACATCTTTGAGATTTGTTTCAATTTCATGCAATATTGTAGGGAGTGAATGAGTAAGATCAAGATTTTCATCTTCAAAAACTTTCAATTTTGATGAAATGTCAGAAATGTTAGATTCCTCTCGTTTTAGATTGTTTTCAGCAGTTTGAAGGGATTTGGAGTCAAAAGCTTCAAGTTTAGAAGTTAATTCATGTTTTTTTGTTTCAAATTTTTCTTTTGTTGAAATTAATGTAGGAATTGTGTTTTTAATTTCAAGTATACTATCTTTGGATTTTGAAACATCTTTTACAGATACAGATCCAGAATCAATGCCAGTTACAATTGAATCGAGAATGTTTTTAATTCCAGGTAAATTTGCATTATCCAATACATCATAGGGCGAAGAAGCCAAAGTGGCAGTTAGATCTTTCAACTCTTTATCATGAGAAGAGATGTGAACAAATTTTCCTAGAGGTCTTGAAATTTTAGTAAACTCATCATTGACATGATGGCGTATGTTTACTTCTTCAGAATCACAATCAGATAATTTAGATTTCACATCCATGTATTCTTTGTAATCAGAAGAGTTTTTGATGTCATCAATTTCATTTTCAAATTTTTTGATCTTTTCTTTTTTCTCATTTAGAGAAGATTTTAGTTCATCCATACGAGAGGTTTGTTTAGATAACTTTCCTAGTGTTTTTTCCCTAGAGACCAACAATTCATTGATGGTTTGGACAGAATTTTCAGTGACATTGAAATTATCAATTAATTCATCTACTTCCTTTAGATCATCAGAGAGTTCTTTTAGATCATTTGTGAGTTTTTTAGAATATTTTGGAGCAAAATGATGTATTACTTTGGAATGCTTTCCAAGCATATCACCTACTTTGTTTATTCCTGCAGTGGATGTTTTTTTGAATCGCATAACATCATCGGTGGAATTAATATCAGGAAATGGTTTCCCAAATTCATTTTTTATTGCGGAGATAACTTCTTTTTTTCCACGATTAACCATTATCTGGAAATGTGGATCAAGCTTGTCAGGATCTAATTCATCTTCAGACAATTCATTTGCAATTTTTAGTATGACTTCTCTTTGAGGGTCAATTCTATTTCTATGAGATTTTATTTCAGCTGCTAAAGTGCCTTTTCTAAGTATAACAATATCATTCAAAATTTTTGGAATTTCATCTAAGGTGATGTTTTGAGGAGATGAGCTCATAGTTTCTACTGGCTCTTCATATTCTACTTTCTTTTTTTTACCCCAACCAAAAACCATAATCAAAAGATCAATAATTGAATTATATAAATTTGAGAAGTATTGTATGACAATATGAATTCAGGTTCAGTCAAAAAATCTGTAATTATTGAGACAGATTTAGAAAAAGCATGGACCAAAATTAGTAAAATTACAAAATTAGATTGGCTCGACGGTCAAAAATCAACAAAATTTTTAGGAGAAAAAAAGACAGGAGTAGGGTCCAAACGTTTGATCAGTTTTGAAGATGGTTCAGATGTTGAAGAACATGTAGTAGGATGGAAACCAAGAGAATATTTTTCATATATTGCAGTTTCAGGATTGCCGTTAGAAGCATATCATGCAACAATATCTCTTGAGAAAAAAAGTTCAAAATCAGTCAAGGTTACATGGGAGTCATATTTTGCAGCAAAATCAGCAAAAGGTGAATTTGATGAATTTGTTGTATTTTTATCCAATTTCTATGCTCAATCTTTAAAGAATTTGAAACAAGAGTTTTAGAATTTTTGTATTAATCTTGTTTTAGCAGAGAATCCAATAACTGCGGCAATTGATATTACAAGTACCAAGGATACAATCACACCAAACTCAGGAACTACTTGGAAAGTAGATGTTGTGCCAATAGGACCATAAACTCCCAATATGGATTCTTCAGTTAATGAACCTACAAAGTGCCCAATTCCTTGAAATGTTACATCAATGTCAACAGGATGTGTTTTTGGATCAAATTTTAATTCATCAGTGGTGTGGACAGGGTACTTGAATAAATGACGATGTGCACCATTGTCAGATAGTATTAATTCACCATTTTGAGATACGGATATGTCATAGTTTACATGGTTGATGACAAATCCATCGGATTCCATAAATTCAACTTCAATTGTTAAAGGAGAACCTTTTGCTGCATCGCTTGTAACAATGTTTGCAAATACTTCATTCACAGCACCTGGATCCTTTTTAGATATTTCAGGTGTAGTATCACCGTAAATCATTGATTCAGTTTGATCAACTGAGGTACCATAATTAGAAATGTTATCATCAGTCATTTCTGAATCAGATTGTAAAATTATCAATTGACCAGCCATCCACGGATGAACCATGCAGAAATAATCAAAAGTTCCAGGAGTGGTTGCCATGAATACAAAATCTACACCTGGTTGTTGTAATCCACTATCCCAGATACCATCAGGTCCACTTGTAGGGTTTCCACTAGTTGAAGTGTGTGGAGCGTCATCTCCGTTCAAAAATATTATTTTATCACCAACATTTGCGGTTGCAATTGCAGGCACAAAACAAAGATTTGTTACCTCACAGCCAGGTTCTGAAGAACCACGACCATTTTCAATCTTAATTTCTTCAGCAAATGCATTATCAAGACCGATACCAGTCATTGCAAGTGATATCGAAAGTGCAAGTAATCCAATTGCTAATTTTTTCATATTCTTATGCCCATAACAGAGTATAAAACTAATGCTAATTTGATAAACTGGTGCTAATAATTACTCATTTTTCCCAAAAATCACAGGAGATGAAATTTGATCTTCATTATGAATTTCAGTTTTCATGTAAACTATAGATTCATCATAAGTAATTTCCAAAGTTACAGGAGTTGTCTTCCAACCATATTTTGGAATACTGTCAATAGGGACCAGTTTTCTAAATTTAGAATCTGAGATTTCAAATTCTTCATGAAATGTTTCATCCATACCTAAGATTTCCAATATTGCAAAAGAAGATTTTTTGTTTTCATCATCAAAAGTAATCAATACAGACTTGCTATCTTTCAAATATACAGCATTGAACGTAAAATTACTAAAATCTTCATTTTCATAATTAGAGTTTAAGAGAATTACAACACTAACAGAAATAGTAGCAATTAGAATGACTAGAAAATTTCTTGGGGCAATCAATTATGAAAATTCCTCTTTTATGGAATTTAGGAATTTTGATGAAACCCGAACCCGTTCCATGGTTTGTTCCAATGTCATTTCAGTTCCACGTAAAGGATTTGCTTTAAAGAATTTACGAATTTCTTTTTCTTGTTTTGCATCAACAACTTGACCAATACTTGCTACAACTCTATTTAATAATGGATTTCCAATTCCGGCTTTTTTGACAATTTTTTTCCAGTTCTTTTTTAGCCATGCCCATAAGAATTCTTTACCGTAAAGATTTGCTGCGATGCGCATAATCGGCATTTGGATGTTTTGTGAACGAACATCAGGACCTAAAGTAAACTCTAATGTTTTTAGTAAGAGATTTTTTTGTTGGAAGTTGCACATAGCAGCTAAGAATCGGAGTTTTTCCTCTTGTGATTTTGCCTTTTTGTATAGTGATGTGAATTTTTTGTATGTAGATTCATTTCCATTCCATGCAACTAAAACAAAAACTGTTTCTTGAAGATCAGCGGGTAAGCTATTTTGGTTTTTCAAGAATTTATCAAATCTTCTTTTTGATTCTTTTAGTATTTCCTCATCGCCAAGTTTTCCCAATCCTGAAATTGCAAAGCTTCTCAGAAGTGCATTGGTATGAGGTTCATTCTTTTTTGCATCCCAGCCTAAACGGTCAAAAATTGTCCTAAGGAAATTAAATGAGTATTGTTTTATCTCATCTGAAAATTTTTCCTTATGAGTGAGCGAATATAATGAATAGAGATGTTGAGCCAAATTTAGTGAAGAAATGTAGTTATCCTCATCAAAGTATGCATTCGTAAAATCAAGATAATCCTGTAATTTCTTTTTTCCAGTTACACATTGTGAATAATAGTCATTTTGGATACTCCATCTATCCACATAATTTAGTATTTTTTCATCAATTAGAAGAGATAGATTATCCAGAGTTTCAGAGTCATAATCCATTCTATAAAATCCGGTTCGGCCAGAATTAATTATGAAATTTCGTTCTTTATTTTTGAGTTTTATTGACTGAGATTTTTTATTCATAATGTGGGAAGTGGAAATATTTCCTTCATCAACGATTAAAGGTATTTTCCAAATTCCTTTTTTGCTTGTTTTCGTTTCTTCTAAAAGATAACGAGACTGTTTCAAGGAAAGTTGTGAGCCTTTTCTGTTTACAGATACAATAGGAAAACCAACCTGATCAATCCAAGTGTTCATCATTTTGTCAATTGGTTTTTTTGCTACCTCTCCTATAGATTTCCATAAATCACGACCTTCTGCATTCGAGTATGCATATTTTTTAAGATATTTTTGAAGACCTTTTTGAAAATTCTTATCAGTTACAAAATGTTCTAGCATTCTCAACACACATCCACCTTTATCATAAGATATAGAATCAAAAATTTCTCTAATTTCCGAAGGGTGATTTACTTTAACATCAATAGGATGAGAGGTCTTTAATGCATCAAGTGACATTGCAGTATTCATTGCATCTTCTAAGAATTGGTCCCACAAATCCCACTCAGGATAGAATTTATCCACAATTTTTGTTGCCATGAAAGTTGCAAAACTCTCATTTAGCCACAAATCATTCCACCATTTCATAGTAACTAGATTACCAAACCACTGATGTGCCAATTCATGAGATATGACTTCTGCAATGAATTGCTTGGTTCTAGTAGAAGATGTTTTTGGATCATAGAGTAAAATAGTTTCACGGAAGGTAATTGCACCCCAGTTCTCCATTGCACCAGCAGCAAAATCAGGTATTGCAAGCATGTCAAGTTTAGGCAAAGGATATTTTATTCCAAAATATTTTTCATATTCCCCAAGGAATTTTTTTGTTAATTCTAAAGATAGTTTTGCCTTATTCTTGTTACCTTTTGTAGTTAGAACACGAATTTGGATATTTCTTAATTTAGTTTCTACATATTCAAATTCTCCAACTCCAAGATAGAGAAGATAAGTGGACATTATCGGAGTACGTTCAAATTCATAAATAATTTTCGAACCAAAGTTTTGTTTTTTTCTTATAGGCATGTTTGAAATTGCCATGTAGTTTTTCTCCACTAAAAGAGAAACATCAAAAGTGGCTTTTGTGGCAGGTTCATCCCAACATGGAAATGCTCTTCGTGCATCAGCGGCTTCAAATTGAGTGGTAGCCAGATATTTGGTTTTACCAGAAGGATCAGTGTATTTACTTCTGTAAAATCCCAATAGACGATCATTTAAGATTCCAGTATATTCAATGCAGAGTTTAATTTTTCCTGAAACTTTACTTTTTGAAACAATAGAAAGTAATTCTTTTTTTGCATCGAGTTTAAAATTGACATCAATTGTTTTGTTTTTTGAGAGGATGTAGCATTTTTGTATTTTTATTTCGGCGCAATTTAATACAAATTTGTTTGAAGGCGTGGTCTTAAACGATAAGATTTCCATTCCTTTGAATGTGAAATTAGAGAAAAGAGGTTCAAACTGTATATCATAATTTATTTCAGATATTCCCATTGTATACACTCAAAAAAATGGCTTATCTAAATATTAAGATTCAATTTCAGGCAATGTACCTAAACGGTCACCATCTACTTTATTACTATCAGTTCGAATATGAGTTTCTCCATTTAGAACATATGCGTTAATTAATTCGCCAGGTTCCCAATCAGTTTCATTTTTTTTATATATCGTGAGATATTTTTTTCCTTTTTTGATGTGAGATGCAAGAGTTTTCTTGTCAATGATTTCTGGTTTTCCAAACTCACCTTCAAAATCTTCATGGACTTGGACGTGCGAAATATTTGCAAGACCGGGACCTTTCTTTATTCCACTAACTACAAAATCAGCCCATTTACTCATAGTTCTAGAAATTTAAAATGAGTATATAATTTTTGACAGGTTTTCGAGCTAGTGACCGGTGTTTGCTTTTGCATCTTTGATGAAACCTTTTGGAAGTGTTGCACCTTTCTTGGCCATTTTTGCAGCATAATCTTCTTTTGCATCTTCAGGAGTCTTTTCATCTTCAGAATCATCATCTACAGATTCTAGTTCCTTACGTAGATTATCTAATTCAGCTTTTAGTTCAGATGCAAGATCAGTAGTTTCTCTTTCTTCAGCCTCTTCTTTCTCTAGTCTTTCTTTTTCGGCTTTAGCTTCTTCTAGTTCTCTTTGGAGTTGTTCAGCTTCGGCTTTTGCTTTGGCTTGTGCTTCAGCTTCGGCTTTTGCTGCTGCTTCTGCTGCTGCTCTTTCCTTAGATTCTTGTGCTTCATCCGGTTTTTCATCATGAGCATGTGGACCGCCAGAGGTAGATTCTTGACCAAAACCTTTTGGTAGAGTTTTGTTAGAACGGGTCGCCAATGCTTCTTTTGCAAGTTTTTCTCTTCTTGCTTCCATATTTTCTTTTAGAAGTTTAATTTCTTCAACTTCTTTGCGTAATTGCTCTTGTGCAGCCTTTGCATCATCAATTTCTTTTTGTAATTTATCTCGGATTATCTGTGCCTCTTTTTCTGCCTGTTTTCGTGCATCATCCATAATTTGGATCTTTATTTGCTCAAGTTCTTTTTCATGTTGTTCACGTTCTCGCTTTATTGCCTCATCTTGTGCAGCCTTTGCATTAGCCAATTCTTTTTGAAGTTGTTCTTCTTTAGAATCATCTTTTGGCGTTGATTCCTTTTCATTTGATTTTTCATCATGTGCATGTGGACCACCAGAGGGGTTCTGGTTTTGCAGCAACACGTTTTTTCCTAATGAAATTTCTAGTATCATCTGCAATTTTGCTTGAACTATCTCCACCAGATTTTACTCGTTTTAATACACTAGAAATACGAGTTTCTATCGAAGATTTTTCCTCTTTAGTTTCTTTTTCTACAATCTTAGAAACAGGCTCAGGCTCAGGTTCTTTAACTGGCTCTGGTTTTTCAGATAATAATTTTTCATAATCTTTCCCAGATGCTTTTTCAAGTTCTATGCGTCTGGAAATTCTAGCTTCATGTTTTTCTTGTTCTTTTTGTTTTTGTTTTTCTTTTAATTTGTCACTTTTTGATTTGCCCTTTTCAAATTGTTTAAGATAATTTTTTTCATAATCAGAGAATTCTTTTTCTCGAGATATTTTTTGTTCAGATTTTTTCTTTATTTCAGCAATTTCATCATTAATGATTTCCTGTTCTGTAGGTTTTTCGCTCCATCCCTGAGGCATAGTTTTGGTTGAGCGAGATTTTTCAGCTTCATCTGCTAGAGATTTTCGTTTAGAATCTTCATATTCATAATCACCATCATTTTGATTTATTTTTGGAGAAGTTTTCTCTGCAACTGGTTCCGGGGCAGGTTTTGGTGGTGTAGTTGGTTTTGGTGGAGGGGTAGGTTTTGGCTCTTCTTTTTTAATTTCTTTAAAGACTATTTCTAATTCATCCACCAAAGGCATTTGTCCAATATTATCACCGTCAACTTTGTTATCATCAGTTCTGATGTATGCTTCTCCGTCCTTGACATAAGTTCTGATCAGTTCTCCTACTGCCCATTCATTTTCATTTTTTTTATGGACTGTGACAAATGTAAAACCTTTTTTTATTTTTGAAGATAACTCGTATTTGTCAATTAATTCAGGACTACCAAAACCATGTTCTAGATCTTCATGAATTTGTACATGTGAAATGTTAGCAAGACCAGATCCTTTTTTGATGGCACTAACTACAAAATCTGCCCATTTCGTCATTTGTAGTAATACTCGTCAAGTGCAATATACGCTTTTTCTAGAAAATTATAGTGGAAATTACAAATTCCTTAAAATATTGTTTATGTTTAGATTTCACAATGAGTGACATACGTTTTGTGATGATCGGTGTAGGAGTATTATCAGTAGGATTTATTGTCATGGCAGTATTTGGAGCTCAGTATCAAGACATTACAGTTCAAACAAAAGAATTTTCAGAATGTTATGACTATACAGACGAAAATGTCGAGGTAAAAATTGACTGTGATGAACAATTACAGAGTCGAAATTTGATGTTTGCAGGAGTAATCGGTATCTTAGCTGCAGGAGGACTTGCATTACTCAAAGGAATCAGGGGTACTTGGGATAATGATGTAAAACCCGAAGAAATGTTAGGGCCTGGCGGAGATAAAAAAAGCTCAGACGATGATAAAAAAAGTGACTCTTAAAGAAAGCCATCTAAAGATTCAGTAGATGACAAATCATTATTTTCGAGTTTCTTTGATAGTTTATCACCCATCTGTTTTGCGGATTTGATTTTTCTTTGACCTATATGATAATACACTTGATCAATAGTATCTTTTGCAATTAATACAACTAAACGACCTTGTGCCTTTCTTCCAGTTCTACCTTTTCTTTGAACAAATCTGATAGAACTAGGGACGTTATCATAAAATATTACCAAGTTAACCTCAGAGATATCCAATCCTTCTTCACCTACACGGGTTGCGACAAGAACTTTGGTCAATCCATCTCTAAACCTCTGAACAGTTTCAATTTGTTTTTGTTGTTTTAGCCCAGTTTCACCTGCTTTTCCGATTAAAATTTCAGAATTAATCCCCATTTTCTGTAATGTATCATTTATCACATTTACAGAATCTCTATAGCTTGTAAAAATGAGAACCTTATCTTTAACTGAAGAAATAACTTCTTTTAATTTTGGTAATTTTGAATGTTCCATTCCCTGACTTTTTGCAAGATTGGCAAGCTCAATGGCACGCATAAAGTTAACATCTTTTTCAAAAAGCTCTTTTATCCCTACACCTTTTTTCGCTTTAGTCCTATCACAGAATTTTAGAAAAGATGTGATTCCATGTGCTTCAAAAATATTTAACGCGTATGTAATTCTAATTGCAGTGAATAAGGGTTTGGCAGAAATACGATTTTGTGTTAGTACATATTGGCGAATTCGAAGTAATGTCGACAGAGATTTATTCTGTCCAATTTGAATTCCATTTTTTCGTAAAGTTGTATAACGTTCATCTAATGCAATCTGGAGACATTTTTGAATTGCTTTCATTTCAGGTGGAAGATCAACCATAATCCATTCAGTATTTGTTTTTTGTATGTATGGTTGAACATCAGGACTTTCATCAGTTCTTTGTAAGATGTTTTGAATTCCTAGAGATACAATAATTTCAGTTGCTTTGACCTTTTCACTAGGAAGAGTAGCAGTCATTCCCAGTATGAGAGATTTTTCTTTGAAATGGCTTGCAATTCCAGTATATGCATAATCGCCAACAGCCCTATGTGCCTCATCAAATATTACAAGACTAAACTGATCAATGTCAATCATATTTCGACCCAAGTCATTTCTAGTGATTTCAGGAGTTGCACAGACTACACTGTTTATCCAAGATTTTTTACGCTTGTTTATCAAATCTTCACCTGTAACAATTCCAATATCATCTAAGAGTAAATTTTCTTTAAGAAAATCAAAATGTTGGTTAACAAGCACACGGGTTGGAGCCAAGAGTAGTACGCCACCTTTGTTTTGAGATAAAACATGTGCCATAATCTGTAAAGCAATGGTTGTTTTTCCAAGACCCGTAGGTAAAACAACTAAGGAATTTTCATTTTTTGCATCATTTGCAAGATTGACTTGATAATCACGTAATTCTATAGAATTAGGTTTTATCAATTTGTGCTCATAGAATCCTGATCCCATTAATTGAGAAGGGAGGAACATATCATTTATGGTTTACAATTGATTAGAAGTCACTTAGAGGTTATATGTTGGCAAATTAAATAATTTTCATGTCAGACAGTTTTGAGAGACCTAGTTGGGATGAATATTTCATGTTACAAGCAAAACTTGCATCATTAAGATCAAACTGCGTGACCAGAAACGTTGGTGCAGTTATAGTCAGAGATCATAGACAGCTAGCAACAGGATATAATGGAACCCCACCAGGAATTACAAATTGTTTTGAAGGCGGATGCAAAAGATGTAAAGACAGAATTGAAGGAAAAACACAATCAGGTGTCGGCTTAGACAGATGTTTGTGTAACCACGCAGAATCTAATGCCATAATGCATTGTGCAATTTTAGGCATCGAGGCAGGAGTCGAAGGTGCAGTTTTGTATTCCACATATGTTCCATGTTTGGAATGTACAAAAATGGCAATTACCGTTGGAATTAGAAAATTTGTATGCTTAGATGAATACCCAGAAACAGATTATGATTTGATTAAAGAAGCAGGTGTTGAAATTGAAATTTTAGATAAAAATAAGATTGAGAGATGGGCCAAGGACATGATTTCCGCAGAAGAATAGACATGGAAGCAGTCGAAGATTTTAAACAAGACGAAGTAGCAAATATTCCAAATTCACTTTTAATTTCTGCAGCATATGTTGGAAAAAACAAGAAAGTTAGCCTCAAATTCTACAATCCAGAATCTGAAAAAATCTACATATGGGAAGATAAGACAGGTCATCAGCCATATTGCTTTTCAAAAATGGCTCCAGAGGATTTAGAATTTTTATCAGAAAGAGATGACGTTATAGAGATTAAAACCGTCAAGAAAATTGACACATTAAAAGACAAAGAAATTCCAGTTTCAAAAATCATTGTGACAGACCCACTAGCGATAGGCGGAACACAGACTACACAGAGCATTAGAAACGTGGTAGAATCATGGGAGTCAGATATCAAATATTATGAAAACTACCTTTATGATAATTCATTAATTATTGGAAAGTATTACAGAATTGAAAACGATAAGATAATTCCACATGACTTTGAGATGTCAGAAGAAACAAACCTGGCAATGAAAGGTATGCTTTTTGATAAATTAGGCAATACAGGAATGACAGATACAAAACAGTTTCAAGAAGAAGTTTCAAACTGGGCAGATTTACTTAATCAGCCTGTACCAAAAATTCGAAGAATGAGTTTGGATATAGAGGTAGAGACAGACGGAAAAAGACTCCCAGACGTAAAAATCGCAGATAAAAAAGTCACAGCAATTGGGTTTGAGGGAAGTGATGGAATGAAGAAAGTGTTTGTGTTAAAAAGAGACGGAATTGAAGATGGAGTTAATGATTTAGACAAGAATATTGAAATTGTATTTTACGAAAAAGACCAAGAAAAAAAATTAATCGAGGATGCTTTTGAACTAGTGAAAAAATATCCCGTACTAATCACATACAATGGAGATGGCTTTGATTTACCATACCTGTATAATCGCTCAAAAAGATTAGGAATTTCAGAAGAATTGAATCCATTGTACATGATGAAAGATTCTGCAACACTAACTAAGGGAGTTCATTTGGATTTGTATAGAACATTTTCAAACAAGGCATTTCAGATTTACGTATTCTCACAGAAATATTCTGATTTTTCTCTCAATAGTGTTTCAAAGGGAGTTTTGGGCGAACAGAAAATGGATTACGGCGTAGAAATTGACAATATGACATATTATCAAATTGCAAAATATTGTCAAAATGACGCATATCTAACATTCAAGCTGACAAGTTTCAATGAAGATTTACTCATGAATCTTTTAGTTGTAATCACCAGAATTGCAAGAATGCCAATTGATGATATTTCAAGAATGGGAGTTTCACAATGGATTCGGAGTTTATTGTATTATGAACATAGAAAAAATAATTTTCTTATTCCACGACGAAATGAAATTGAAGAGAAATCGTCGGGAATGGCAAATGACGCAGTGATCAAAGATAAAAAATATCGAGGAGGTCTGGTAATAGAGCCAGTAGAAGGAGTTCATTTTGAAGTAACAGTAATGGATTTTGCAAGTCTATACCCAAGCATAATTAAAGTAAATAATTTATCATATGAAACTGTTAGATGCCCACACGAAGAATGTAAAAAAAATGCAATACCTGGAACTGCCCATTGGGGATGTACAAAAAAGAATGGCCTGACATCATTAATTATTGGGTCATTACGAGACTTGAGAGTTAATTATTACAAAAGTTTATCAAAAAAAGAAAACATTACAGATGAAGAAAGACAACTGTACACTGTCGTAAGTCAAGCTTTGAAGGTTATACTTAATGCAAGTTATGGAGTAATGGGTGCAGAAATATTTCCATTGTATTTTCTTCCAGCAGCAGAAGCAACTACCGCACTAGGAAGATACATCATTATGGATACAATTGAAAAATGTAAAGGAATACAATTAGATGTACTATACGGAGATACAGATTCTCTTTTTGTGAAAAAACCAACAACACAGCAAATCGATGATGTCATAAAAGTAGCAAAAGACGATCATGGTGTAGAATTAGAAATCGATAAGGAATACCGATATGTAGTATTAAGCAATAGGAAAAAAAATTATTTTGGAGTAACAAAAAATGGTAAAGTCGATGTAAAAGGTTTAACAGGAAAAAAATCACACACACCACCATTCATCAAGACATTATTTTATGAACTTCTAGACATTCTTGCAGAAGTTGAAAATGAAGAACAATTCGAAAATGCAAAAAAGAAGGTTAGTGATAAAATTGCAGACTATGCAAAGCAAGTTCAAGAAAAAAGCATTCCACTAAAAGAATTAACGTTTAATGTAACACTAAGCAAAGCACCTGCAGAATATGTGAAAACCATTCCACAACATATTCGAGCTGCAAAGCAACTAGAAACAACTAGAGAGATAAAAAAAGGAGACATCATTTCATATGTTAAAATACTGAATAAACCGGGCGTAAAACCAGTGGAATTGGCAAGACAAGATGAAATCGACTCTGGAAAATACATGGAGTTTATGGAAAGCACTTTAGAGCAGATCACATCATCAATGGATCTAGATTTTGACACTATTCTCGGTAAACCAAAGCAAACAGGATTGGACCAATTTTTCTGGAGTTAGATATGTTAGACGATTTTACATTAGGCATAGTAGCAATAGCAGCAGGAATTCTGATACTGATTGGATGGGTTCCTCAAATAATTCAAGGTTATAAAACAAAAAAACTTGAAGATGTTTCAAAATATTTAGTCATTGCAATATTTTCAGGTGCAGTGTTATGGCTCGTTTATGGAATTGAAATTGATGATATATACATAATCGGAGTCAATGTAGCTGCCATGTTTTTGACAATGACAGTTCTCATGATGAAACTCAAATATGAGAAAGCATTTGATTCAATTAGGAAATAAAATGTTTATTATAAATTGTAAAAATTACGATGAAATTGCCGGCGATAAGATTATCAAAATTGCTAAAATTTCAGAAAGAATTTCAAAGAAATGCAAAGTACCAATTGCAATAGCACCCCCACATCATCTTATTCCATTAATTACAAAATTTAAGATTACAGTTCTAGCACAACATGTAGATGATAAAAAGGTTGGAAGTACCACAGGGTTTATGGTTCCAGAAATTGTTAAAAAATCAAAGATTAACGGCTCCATAATTAATCATAGTGAGCACAGAATTTCTGAAAAAGAAATAATCTCATTAGTAAAAAGATTACAAAAATTAAAGCTAAAGACAGTGTTATGTGTTAAAAATGTCAATGAAGCAAAAAAATATGCAAAATTAAATCCAACATATATTGCAATTGAGCCACCAGAATTAATTGGGACAGGAAGAGCAATTTCTACTGAAAAACCGGCACTAATTTCAAACGCAGTAAAAGCAGTTAGTTCTGCCAAGAATTCTACAAAGTTGTTATGTGGTGCAGGAATTGTTTCAGGTCAAGATGTTTCAAAAGCAAAAGAACTAGGATCGAAAGGAATTCTAGTTGCTAGTGGAATTGTCAAAGCGAAAAACTGGGAAAAAATTATCTCCGAATTTTGTAAGGGTTTAAAAAGCCAGTAAATCGACAAATTTTTCATGGTAAAAAATAAGCCAGTTTACGCATTTGAAGAAGCTGATAGTAAGAAACGAATGCTACTAGGAGGAAAAGGCGCAGGATTAAGCGAGATGACACGCCTAAAACTACCAGTACCTCCAGGATTTACAATAACAACAGAAGTTTGTAACAAGTATTATGAAAATGGAAGAAAACTTCCAAAAGATGTGATGCCAGCAGTAATGAAAAATATTGTAAAAATGGAAAAAAAGACAGGAAAGAAATGGAATTCAACCAAAAACCCATTATTAGTTTCTGTTCGTTCAGGAGCTGCAATTTCTATGCCAGGAATGATGGATACAATTTTGAACTTAGGATTAAATGAAAAAACCGTAGAAGGATTTGCACAACAAACAAAAAATCCAAGATTCTCATGGGACTCATATAGAAGATTTATTCAATTATTTGGAAAAGTTGTATTTGGAGTAAATGATGAGAAATTTGATCATGTGTTAGATTCTGCAAAAAGCAAACAAGGGGTAACTGACGATAGTAAACTAAACGTAGAATCACTCAAAAAAATTGTTGCAGAGTATAAGAAAATTTGTGAAGACCATACAAAAAGAAAATTCCCAGACACACCTAATGAACAATTAGGATTAGCAATAGAAGCAGTATTCAAAAGTTGGATGGGAGAAAGAGCAGTAGTTTATAGAGAGAAAAACGGAATTACAAAAGATATCGCAAATGGAACTGCAGTAAATGTTGTAACAATGGTATTTGGAAACATGGGAGATGATAGTGCAACAGGAGTAGTATTTACAAGAAATGGACATAATGGAAAACGAGAAATTGAAGGAGAATATCTCACCAATGCACAAGGTGAAGATGTTGTTGCAGGAGTAAGAACTGGAAAGAATGTAGAATTATTGAAAAAAGAGATGCCAAAATCACATAAAGAATTAAGCAGTGCATGTGCAAAATTAGAAAAACACTTCAGAGAACCACAAGACATTGAATTTACAATAGAACAAGGAAAGTTTTACCTCTTGCAAACAAGAACTGCAAAAATGAGTGCAGGAGCACTAGTCAAAACTTCAGTAGATATGGTAAAAGAAAAATTAATTGATAAAAACAAAGCATTAACCAGAATTCCAGCACAACAACTAGAAGCATTGTTACACAGAACAATGGATGAATCAAAAATTAAAGATCACAAACAACTAGCAAAAGGAATTGCAGCATCACCAGGTGCTGCAAGTGGAATTGCAATTTTTGATGTCAAAAAGGCAATAGAATTAGGAGAAGCAGGAAAAAAGGTCATTTTGATTAGAAAAGAAACAAAACCAGAAGACGTGCCAGCATTTTTCTCAGCAGAAGGAATTTTGACAAGCCTAGGAGGCAAATCATCACATGCAGCAATTGTATCTAGAGGAATGGGAAAACCATGCATTGTCGGATGCGCAGAATTGAAAATTAATTATGACAATAATACATGTACAGCAAATGGAATTACTGTAAAAGAAAACGAAATGGTTTCAATTGATGGAAGCGTGGGCACTGTATTCATTGGACAAGTACCAACAGTTGAACCAAAAGTTACCAAAGATTTCCAAACAATTCTTAGCTGGGCACAAGGTACAAAACAATTAGGAATACGAGCAAATGCCGATACCCCAGATGCAGCAAAATTAGCAAGACAATATGGAGCACAAGGAATCGGTCTATGTAGAACAGAAAGAATGTTTAACGAAACAGACAGGATTGGACTATTTGTTGAAATGATTATGGCTCAATCACAAGATGAGAGAAACAAAGTACTCAAAAAATTACAAGAATTGCAAAAAACTGATTTTATTGGAATTCTAAAAGCAATGGAGGGTTACAAAGTTACAATTAGATTGTTAGATCCACCACTACACGAATTTTTACCAAATCCTGAAGAATTGAAAGATAAAATGAATAAAGAAAATGACAAGAGTGCAAAAACTCAACGTGTCTTAGACAGAGCACGAGAATTAGCTGAAATCAATCCAATGATGGGACACAGAGGAGTAAGAGTTGCAATCACATATCCAGAAATTTATAGAATGCAAATTACTGCAGTCTTTGAAGCAGCAGCAGAACTTGCAAAGAAAAAAGTTAACGCAAAACCACAAATTATGATTCCACAAGTAGGAAGTTTAGCAGAGTTAAACTACATCAAATCAATTTATGACGATGTCAAAAAACAGATAGAGCAAAAATACAAGAAAAAATTCAAGATTAACTTTGGAACCATGCTTGAAGTCGTTCGTGCATGTCTTACATCTGACGAATTAGCAGATACCGCAGAATTTTTCAGCTTTGGAACAAATGATCTAACACAAGCAGTGTTTAGCTTTAGTAGAGAAGATGCAGAAGGAAAATTCCTTCCCGAATATATGGAAAAGGAGCTATTAGAAACCAGCCCATTCCAATCAATTGATGTAAACGGAGTAGGTCATTTAATGAAAATTGGAATTAAACAAGGAAGAGATATCAAAAAAGACTTGGAGATTGGAATTTGTGGAGAACATGGAGGAGATCCAAATTCAATCAAGTTCTGCCATTCTGCCGACGTCTCCTATGTTAGTGCATCACCACATAGAATTCCTATAGCAATTGTTGCAGCAGCACAAGCATCAATAGAACAGAAAAAGACTAGAAAATTAAAAAAATAAAATTATGTTCTAAACAAATAGAACTAATTCACAGTATAATTATAAAATTGTAAAAATACATGTATGAAATGGAAATTTTCATCAAAAAAAGAAGGTTCAGGAAGTTCACGAAGAGAAATTCTTCAAAACTATGAACAAAAATATCTTGAAAAATTTGACAAGGTAAAATCTGAAATTCAAAAAGTACAGAAAAAACAAAAAGAATTAGAAGTTAAAGAGCTAAAAGATAGAATTGCAAGAAGATTAAAGTTAGAAAAAGAAGCAGGTAAGGAATACAAAAAATTAATTTCAAAAAAATTAAAACCAAAATCAAAGATAGAGTCCGAAATAGAACAAAAAGCCGAATCTGTAAAAGAAAAGAATGACGTGAAAGAAGCAAAGGCAGAGATTTTGGCAGATGCAAAATCAACAATTCAAAAACGAGTTTCAAATGTATTCAAAGGATTTAGAGAATCGGAAAATAAGCCATCAAGTATTGCAGAAG
>LUMG01000046.1_pt1 | contig 20906 bp, 19 predicted proteins | sample 729691 | NCBI WGS metagenome assembly LUMG01 (sample SAMN03860269, study PRJNA289734) | marine metagenome | biome: seawater column; feature: ocean; material: water; isolation source: Red Sea water column Station 34 - depth 50m | place: Saudi Arabia: Red Sea | collected 2011-10-15 | depth 50 m
GATCAGGAGTATTCAAGAATGATTAAAAATAAATTCTTTAAGTTCATCTATTTCCATTCAATAATCTCAATCCACTCACCTGCAATCCCAACAGTTACTCCAACTTTGCTTCCATTGTATGGAAATGCTTCTATCGATTGAGGTTCATGCTTCCATTCAACATTTATCTGATCAATCGAGTCTGTAGAAAAAGAAACCATTGATGTGGATGGTGGCAGGTGGCCTTCTTTTACTTGTCTTGGCTCAAAAGTATCGCCATTATTCCATTCATCGAGCTCTATTAAAAAATTCTCTTCAAACTCAACTAATGCTAAAGGGAACACCGAATCATCTGGTAGATTATTCATTCTAGCAAGGACTCCAATTTTCCAATCAGAAGCTTCTGTCACAGGCATATCAAATGAAGTCTTGTAATATTCTCTTAATGACTCCATAGAAGCTCCCCCAAGCACCATTATGAATACTCGATCCACATAAGATTGAGCTGAGCCCAGATTAAATCCTGAGCCTTCCGGAATGATTCTAGTCAAATATAAAACTTCATCAGATGGGCCCAAAACCTGCATTGCCCTAGGAGCATCTGGAGTAGGGTATAAGTCATATGGCATGCCAATGATTTCAAATGCTGATGACTCAAGCTCAGTAGCCAATTGATCTGGGTTTTGTACCAATATTTCAGTCGAATTCCATCCATGTGTTCCCATAGGTCTGTAATTCATCTTCTCCTCATCTTCAATGAATCTTAAATAAACCGGTTCACCGCTGCTTGGCTGCATAATTACATAGGGATGATCAACCATTGCTTCAGCACCCCAAACCTCTGCAAGACCCTCATCTACAATCCCTTGTGATACGACTTCGTAGTCCAAATATTCGTTATACGCCTCTTCGGTTACGTTGAGATTCGTAACAAGCATGGTCACCATCATTATTGACTTCAACATATAATTAACTCCCGTCTTTTGATGCTTTTAAATAATACTTTTGATTAGCTATAGAATACTGTATGTTTTGATCAAGTATAAAACTTTTCTCACCTTTGAATGTATTCAATGATTAAAAACCCAAACAATTATCGATGGATTATTTTAGCGGTCTGCTTTTTCACAATAACTTTCACAAATGGCTTAACGCTGGGTGGATTGGTTGTTTTCGATAGAGAATTACTGGATTATTTATCTGAAGTTACTGGCGAAGAAGTTCTAAGGCAAGAGTTAAAGCTTAAGGACGCAATCACACTTTGGTCTACTGCTGTTTTTGCATTTATAGCAGGAATTATTATTGATCGGGTAGGCGTTCGCGCCTTGATGATTTCTGGCATGTTCTTGCTATCCGCAACTTTCTATTACTACGCTCAATCTGATTCTTTGACCGATATGTATATCATTCATATATTTCAGGGAATGGTATTAAGCATGTCTGGGATGGTAATCAATGTCGTTCTTATATCAAAATGGTTCAATGATAATAGAGGTTTGGCCATAGGGGTCTTACTTGCTGGTACGAGTGTTGGAAATGGAATATTTCCACAAATAAATACTTATCTACTAACCATCAGTGATGGTGACTGGCGTCAAGTAATGATATGGCTGGCTTTGATTCCATTGGCTTATATTCCGGTTCTATTCGCATTCATTAAAGAAAAGCCAGAAGATGTAGCAGTCAAAGAAGATAATCAAGCTAAAAATGATTTTAAAGCATCCAGTATTGAAGGAGGCTTCACACTTCAACAAACATTGAGATCAGCAAATTTTTGGTTCTTATCTGTTATGGCTTTCTGTACCTTTTATTCCATATTGGCAATGATTGGTCATGTATTTCTTATGTTAGATGGAGAGGGTTACTCTCCGCAAATCTCTGCAACGGGTGTCTCTATAATCTTCATCGGTGGTTTTATCGGTAAAGTAATCAGCGGCAAGTTGGCAGAGATGATTGGACGAAAAATAGTACTCGTTGGTGGAGTAGCAATGATGTTACTTGGATCACTCTTAATCGTAAGTTCAATTTTTTATAAGAATCCCTTATTGATATGGATCGGCCTTACGCTCTATGGAACAGGATGGGGCGGTCTATACACTTTGATTCAGCTTCTTGTAGCAGATTTATTTGGTCTCATTGCAATTGGAAAAATCATGGGAGTGATAAATATCATAGATACAATTGGCGGTGGACTGGGCCCCATCATCACAGCTGTTATTTATGATTCAACACAAAACTATCTACTGCCATTTCTTGTTATTTCTGCTCTCTTAGTGATCGCTTTAATATCATCTTCAATGCTTAAAATTGACGATAAAGCAATAGAACAAAGCAGATAAGGTTGATATCCATTATTCAAAATAAAAACCCAAATTACCGCTGGGTCATACTTGCAATTTCTTTTCTATTGATGACCGTTGTCAATGGGATGACATTTGGTGGACCCACTGTTTTTGATGATTTGCTTCTCGAGAATCTCAAGAATGCATCTGGAGAACCCATATCAAGGGCTGAGTTAAAATTCAGAGAATCTATCATGATCTGGTCAGCTGCTGGTTTTGGGTTTCTCAGCGGTACTTTTGCAGATAAGTTTGGCGTAAAACCAATTATGCTTACTGGCTTACTATTATTCTCATCGCTCTACTTTATTTTTGTCGATGTTGAAACGCTCACTGATATCTATCTTATATATCTTGGCTTTGGACCTTGTTTAATATTTGTTGGCTCATTGACCAATGTGATTTTAATTTCAAAGTGGTTTACCAAGAATAGGGCATTGGGGCTTGGGATTATGGCTGCTGGATCCAGTATTGGCTCAGCCTTCTTAACTCCATTTTATGCATGGCTAATGAATTATATGGACTGGAGATCAGTCATTTACTTCAATGCTTTTATTCCTTTGATCATGATCGTCATAGTACTTTTTTTACTTCATGAGAGACCTATTCAGACTAGATCTTCATCAAATCAAAAAGATGTCCTAATGTCTGGTTTTTTATTCACAGAAGCACTTAAATCAAAAAACCTCTGGTTCCTGATTCTAATGGCAATGTGTATTTTTTATACAATGATGGGAATGACCACCAATGCATTCCTTTTTTTAAGAGACAGCGGTTTTGACAGGCAAGTTGCATCAGTCAGTGCAACGATATTATTCATGGGTAGTTTAATTGGAAAAATATCGTGTGGATTTTTTGCTGAACGATTTGGAAGAAAAAAAGTTTTAATCTCTTATTTCATTGGGTTTATCTCAGGTTCAATTCTTCTGACGATAGCAGCTGGCACAAAAGATGCTGTTTTTATATGGTTTGGATTGGGTATTTTTGGAACAGGTTTTGGTGGCATCTATACGCTAAAACAACTCTTATCAGCTGATTTATTTGGCTTGAGATCATTAGGAAAAATCACGGGATTAATTAATCTCACCGATACAATAGGCTCAGGACTTGGTCCTGTGATGACTGCCTTATTTTTCGATATGACAGGTAACTATCAGACTTCTTTCTTGATCATCACTTGTGTTACTTGTTTGGGTCTCATTTTTTCATTGTTTTTAGATATAAATGACAATGAGATTGAGAGAAGCAAATCTGAATCTGGATAGTTTTTTGAAGTATAATCAACCAATGAGCACAGATTTAAACAGACTTGATAATGAAATAACGCTGATAACGGGTGCATCAAGAGGCATTGGTGCTGGCATTGCAAAATTATTTGCTGAGTCAGGTTCATATGTCATAGGTACTGCAACTACAAAAGAAGGAGCAGAATCAATATCAAAAAGATTCAATCAAGATAGCACTAAAGGAGAAGGTATCGTTTTAGATGTTTCTAACTCTGATGATGTCAACAAAATGATCAAGGATCTAAAGGAAAGAGACTTATTGCCCTCAATACTCATTAATAATGCAGGTATCAGCTTAGAAAGTCTTTTGATGAGAATAAAAGAAGATGATTGGAAAAAGATCATAGATACAAACTTATCTTCAGCGTTCTATTTATGTAAAGCTGCTGTGTCAGGAATGATGAAAAATAGAAAGGGAAGAATCATCAATATTGGTTCGGTTGTTGGATCCATAGGTGCAATAGGAAACGCTCACTATAGTGCTAGCAAAGCTGCACTTCTTGGTTTTACAAAATCACTGGCATTGGAAGTTGGATCAAGAGGTATTACGGTCAATAACATTGCACCTGGATATATCACGACTGATATGACAAAAGACATTAAAAGTGAACTGAGTGATGCACTAATGGAAAAGATCCCTATGAATCGATTTGGATCTCCTGAAGATGTTGCCAAAGTTGCTCTTTTTTTGGCTTCAGAATCAGGTTCCTACATTACTGGGCAAACCATTCATGTGAATGGTGGAATGCACATGGAATAAGGAATATTGCTTAAAACTGCTTGAGAAACGAAGCAATTTCCATAAAATACAACAATCTTTTTTTAATTTAGGGGAAAAACATGAGTGTTGAAGAAAGAGTAAAAGGCATTGTTGCAGAACAACTAAGCATTGGTGCTGAAGAAATTAAGAATGAATCTAGCTTTATTGATGATCTAGGAGCTGACTCCCTGGATACTGTTGAATTGGTTATGGCTCTTGAAGAAGAATTTGATATTGAAATATCAGATGACGAAGCCGAGAATATATCGACTGTCCAATCAGCTATTGATTACATCAATAAAAACTCGTAAAGAAAAAAACCAAACTTAAAAAAAACGGCATGAAAACTCATGCCGTTTTTTTTTGTGTATTTTCTATGATTCAAGGAAAATATAATTTATGAAAAATATTATTAGAAGAACGACACTCAAAGTAAGAGACATCCAGAAATCCTATGAGTTCTATACTGAACTCTTAGGCATGGAAACCTATTACAACAATGAAGTAACGGTGGAGAATGATCTTTTGCCTGGGACGAAAGCAGGTGACAAAATTCATTTGATCATCTTAAAAGCACAGGACCCAGTTGTAGGAATGATTGGATTACTAAAGCCAATTGATCCTGAGGAAGAATTTCCAGCAGTGGAATTTGACTTTAAATATGGCTCATCGGTCTTTGTGGTTGGGGTTGATGATGTTGAGGAGCTCTATGAAAAGGCTCTCAAGTTTGGTGCAAAAATGAGAGCGCCATTGAGCGAAACCATCTACCCTGGCGCCGATGGAAATGATGTACATGTCAAGTCACTCGGTTTATATGATCCAGATGGTCATTTCATGGAGTGTAATCAAAGGCTCTAAGTTTTATGGGAAATGGTTTTAGCACAACACCGGTTTCTAGAATTACTCTCTTTTGCCGTGATTTAGATCAATCACTTGAGCTATACAGAGATATTCTTGGTTTTAAAGAGATAGAGAATAAAACCATCCAATCAAAAGAATTCAATGAGCTGATGAATATTGAAGACGAGAATTGCTTCGTGAGAATCAGTTATCTACAATCGGAAGAATCAGAGCATGGTCTCATTGCTTTATTTGAAATCAATTCAAAAAACCTAGATAAGAATGAATCATTTGAGAAACCAACAATCCAATATGGTCAAAGCGTCATTGTCTTGAATACAAAAGATCACGAGAAGATATATCAAGTACTTAAAAGGAAAGGTTATGAATTTCTCGTTGAACCCACTGTATATGAAAAAAAGGGGGACAGTGAGTATATTAAAGCCGGTCTTTATAAGGAAATGTCTTTTTATGATCACGATGGATTTCTCATCAACCTTATTGAATATAACTGATAGTATATATCTTTGAATCAGTACTAAATTCTGGGAAAAAATATTAATGTCGGGTCAATTTATAACCATTGAAGGAATTGAATGCGTTGGAAAGTCGACGAATGCCAAATTTATAGAAAGCACACTCAATAAAAAAGGATACAAAACCCTTGTCACAAGGGAGCCTGGTGGGTCAGGCGTGGGTGAGAAAATCAGGAATATACTTCTATTTGAGAAGAAAGACACGCTCTCACCAATGACTGAACTGCTTTTGCTTTTCGCTGCACGAGAAAAACACATCAATGAAATCATAAAACCTGCACTTGAAAGTGGGACATGGGTGATCTGTGATCGTTTCACAGATGCAAGCTTTGCATATCAAGGATTTGGAAGAGAATTGGGTTTTGATAAAGTGAACAAATTAAAAGTCTTAATTCAAAAAGACTTTGAGCCCGATCTGACAATTTTATTGGATGCACCTCTTGAAGTTATTACCAGTAGAAGAAAATTAAATCCGAATGATCGATTTGAATCTGAAGACAGGAAATTCTTTGAGCGTGTGAGAAATGGATATCTTGAGTTGGCACAAATCTTTAAAGATAGAATCAAAGTCATTGATGCATCCAAAGATATCAATGATGTTCAAGATCAAATCAAAACCTTAATCAATGAAATGGTCAGGGACAAATTATGATTCATGAATACCCATGGTTAAGAGAAACATATCTACCTCTCCAGAAAGCTATCGAAGAACATAAGAATGCGCATGCATTTTTGATACAAGGAGATACGGGTATTGGACGTTTTATACTTGCTAAGTTTTTGAGTGATACCTTTCTTGGGTATGAGCAAAATAAAACATCTGAAATCAAAGATGAAATCATTGTTTCACCATTGGAGGATAAGAAATCGATCAGTATTGATCAGATCAGATCTCTAAAGGAGTCATTATTACTAACCAGTCTCAAGGGTAAGGGTAAAGTTGGAATTATTTACCCATCAGAAAGCATGACTTATCCTGCTGCAAATAGTTTACTTAAAATACTTGAGGAGCCGCCTAAGGATACACTGATTATCCTCATCACCGAATCAACTGGGAAATTACCTAAAACAATCGTCAGTCGTTCTCAAATCATAAATTGTGGACATCCAAGCAGTGAAGATTCAATGAAATGGCTTAAAGAAAAAGAAAACGTAGACTGGGCTCCAATAATTTCGGTATTTGGAAATAAGCCAGTGCTTTTAAATGAGATGGGTCATGCCCAATTAACAAATCAAATAGATTCGCTGTCCTCGCAGATAACAGGATTAATTGATGGAAAAATAAAACCTTCAGAAATCTCAGATTCATGGAAGAGTGAGGACATCGAGCTGAATCTAAGAGTGCTTTATAGTTGGATCTCTCAATATCTGGAAATTAAATTATTACAAAAGAATCATGAGCAGAATCTTCCAAATGGTCTATCACGAATGCTTGATAAAAATATCAATCACGAAAGTTGTTTCAAACTTATGGATGACATAATTAAGCTCAGAGAATTAAAATATACTGGTAAGGGGTTAAGCTGGAATCTTCATATCACTAAACTGCTGAATCCTTTATTTATTGAAATGTCAGGTATGAAAGAATATGCCTAAAAAGATAGAAACAGATGCATTAATCATTGGGGCAGGTCCTTGTGGTTTATTCCAAGTATTTGAATTGGGTCTTTTGGGTATCGATTCTATTTTAATTGATAGTTTGCCTACAATTGGAGGCCAATGTACCGAGCTATACCCAGATAAACCAATATATGACATACCTGGTATCCCAGTTTGTACCGGAGAAGAGCTGATTGAGAATCTTTCAAAACAAATAGAGCCATTCTCTCCTAAGATGATTCTCGGTGATGAGGTTACTGAACTAGAAGCAAATAAAGACTCATTTGATATAAAAACTCAGAAAGGTCAACAAATCACAGCAAAAACTGTCTTTATTGCTGGTGGAGTTGGGTCTTTTCAGCCAAGAAAAATCAGGCTGAAAGGCATCGATGATTATGAAAACAAATGGTTACATTACAAAGTTAAAAACAAAGAATCTTTTTATGGCAAGGATATTATCATCGCTGGAGGAGGCGACTCAGCTTTGGATTGGGCGATTGATTTTGCAGAATCAAGTGAACACAAAGAAAATGGTGGGACCGTGAGCTTGATTCATCGAAGAGATGAATACAGAGGAGCAGAATCATCTGTGCAAAAAATTAAGGCTCTTGCCGAATCAAAGCAAATTGATCTTTATGAAAATTCTAAAATATCTGGCTTTGATATAGGAGAAGAAAACTCATTCATACTTGATATCAATACCAATGATTCTAAGTTAAATCTAATTGGCGATGCCTTATTGGTCTTCTTTGGTCTGTCACCAAAACTTGGGCCAATAGCTGAGTGGGGCTTAGATATCACTAAGAAATCTATTAAGGTTGATACTGAATCATATCAAACAAACATACCTGGAATATTTGCCATTGGAGACATTTCAGATTATCCGGGGAAAAAGAAGCTTATTTTGAGTGGTTTTCATGAGGCAGCTCTTGCAGCCTTTGCTGCAAAAGCGATCATCACGCCTGGGAAGAAAGTGAATTTGCAATATACGACCACCAGTCCTCTTCTAAAAGAGAGGCTGGGAGTGAGTGAAAAATAATGTAGAATACAGGCTATTAGGGGGTTCTATAGCATGGGAATTGAAATAACAGGCTGGGGAAAATGCACGCCATCTGCTGTGCTCACAAATAGTGATCTTGAGACTATTCTGGATACCGATGATGAGTGGATTACTACTAGGACAGGTGTCAAACAGAGAAGAATAGCAGAAGCCCCGCTCAGTGAGATTGGAACTGTGGCTGCAAAGCATGCCCTTGCCGCAGCTGATAAGGATCCAAAAGAAATTGATGCGGTCATGATGGCGACATGTACACCGGAATTTCTTATACCCAGCACTGCCTCTAGAGTACAAATGAATATTGGAAATAACACTGCTGCGGCTTTCGATTTTAATTCAGCTTGTACAGGTTTTGTTTATGGCCTGACGACTGCTTACTCAATGATTCATACTGGAATATTTAATAATGTCTTACTTGTAGGTGGAGAAAAAGTCAGTTATTTTCTCGATTGGACTGCGAGAGATACTGCTGTACTTTTTGGAGATGGCGCAGGAGCTGTATTGATTGAGAGAACGGATTCAGAATCAAAACTTCATTCTTCAAAAATGACCTGTGATCCATTTCTGGGTGATGCCTTGATGCTTAAAAACTTTGGTACCAGCATGGAACTTAAAGATCCAAAGGAAGGATATTTCTTTGGGATAAGCTTTGAAGGGCAAGAGATCTTCAAAAATGCTGTTAAAACCATGGCAAGGCTTGCAGAAGAAGCATTGGAGGAAGCCGGTCTCAGCGTTGATGATATTGATCTGTGCATTCCTCATCAGGCTAATCTAAGAATTCTAGAGGCGACTGCTAAGAGATGTAGTTTTCCAATGGAAAAAATGGTTATTAATCTGGATCAATATGGAAATACTTCTGCTGGGTCTATACCAATTGCACTTACAGAAGCACTTGATGAGAAAAAAGTTAAGCCGAACTCAAAAATACTCTTTCTTGCTTTTGGAGGGGGACTCACTGGTGCAGCAGCAGTTATCGATTGGGGTGGACGTTCACATGCCTTGAAAACCTCTGATGAAAAACTGCCTGATAGTGGTAAAACTGCAATAGAGCTGATCAAAGATATACTCGATATGTATAAATAATATGCCAAAAGATACTTTCAGTTCTGTATCAGGAGAGGTTTTATATTTACATGATGATCAAGGGCAAGTGGGGCATGAAAATTTTATTGTCACAAAAGACTTAAATCAAAACAGAACACTCAGAGCCATATGTCAGATCTATCAAGAAAATCTTTTAAGAGATGTGACTTATACGGTTGATCAGAACTGGGTACCTCAAGATGCGTTTGTCAGACTTTCAGTTAATGGTACTTTCAAAGGGTCGAGTTGGTTTAAATTCTCTGACAATATCATTGAGTGCGAGAATTTTACAAAAGAGGCAGGAAGAGTCTCTCAAAAACAAGTTCTAAAAGGCTCAATTCAATCTTTTGGAGCACATCCAGTGAGTAACGATGCATGGGGATGTGCGGCCTTTGATATGAGTCATCCGTCGAAAAAACAGTACTTTGATAACGTTGTCACGACCTCTAAAACTGCTCATGGCAATACTGGACCCAGTATTAGGCTTACTGAAAAGTATATAAGCTTCCATGGTGAAGAAAACATTTCAGTACCCGCAGGCAAATTTGATGTGAACTATTATCAGATCAGTTGGGATGGAAGAGAGGACATGAAGAACTGGCCACCGATTCATATTTGGGCCACGCTTGAGGATTTCATTATTGTAAAAATTAGGTGGGATCACTTAAAATCAGATTATGTCTTAAATAGACTGGATTTAGATTAAAAATAAAAATACCCAGGCAGATTTCAATAATGGCAGATATCAATACTGATGTTTTAATAATAGGCGGAGGAGTAGCTGGATCAGCTGCAGCTTGTGCATTTTCAAAGAAGGGTTATGAAGTTTTATTATTAGAAAAATCAGAGAAACCTCAAGACACGGCAAGAGGTGATCATCTCCAACCAGCAGTTTGTGAAATACTTGGGAAGTGGAATGTTCTGGATCATTTCTTCAAGAGTGGAGCAAAAAAAAGAGCTGGTTCTTTGTGGTTCGATGAAGATGCCAACTTCTTGATGGATGCCAATGTATCCAAACTTGATATTCCCGAGCCTTACTTCATGTTCATGAATCATGAGGATATCAGCAATGTATTTGTTTCAGCAGCAAATAAAAATGAAAGTTTTTCTTTTATGTGCCCTATTGTTTCATGTGCTCATATTGAAACAAATGATGATGAATCCTTATTTGAAATCAAATCAAAAGATGGAACGATTACAACGGCTGCAACCAAAATGATCATGATTGCTGATGGTGTAGCTTCCAATATGGGACGCTACTTCAATTTTGAGAGAACTTCATTTAGATATGAAAGGGCATTGGCAGTGCTTTTCTCTGATGAATATGAAGCAGATGAGTTCAATAATCTCAGAACATATCTGACAGATAGGGGCATTGTAACAATGATCCCAAGGGCAAAAGGTGGTTGCAAGATTGGGCTGACTATAGATCGTGATGAGATAAAATCATGGAAGAAAATGAGTTCTAAAGATTATCAAAAATTCATTGGTAAGCTAGTACCTGCTTACAAAGATTTAAAAATGTATTCAGCTGGAATCTATCCTCCATCCATGATTATTGCTGAGAATTGGGCTAAAGATAATATAGTCCTCATAGGTGATGCTTGCCATGGATTACATCCTGGAAGAAGCCAAGGAATGAATACAACAATAAAATGTGTCGATCACCTTTTAGGTCTTATCCCACCAAAAGATTTATTCAAAAAAGAAAATGTCATAAAAACCTTAGAGCAATATCAAAAAGAGATGAAATCGAACATCAATGAATTATTAGAAGCAAATCATTCTATGGGGTTATCAATGGATAATTTTGATCATCAATCTAAAGTTGATGAAATAGAGAAATTCAAACTTTTAGAGCAAGACAAAGAAGCAGGTCATACATATAGAATGAAATCAGCTGGTTATGGTGTTTTCTAGATCAGATGGAAAAAAGTTTAGATAGGGAATTCTACTTCAGTGATGAGATCTATCATCAAGAGCTAGAGAATATATTTCACTCGGATTGGATATGTTGCGGCAGAGAAGAAGACATCGATTCCATTGGTAGTTATAAAATCTTTGAAATTGGCAATGAGAATTTTTTCATCATCAAAGATAAAAATAATGACATTAGAGTTTTTCATAATTTTTGTAAGCACAGAGGTTGTCAAATTCTTGGGGATGAAAAATCAAGCCCTTTGAAAAGGAACATCAGGTGTCCTTATCACTCATGGGTCTATAACTTTGATGGAAGTTTATACAAAGCGCCTCATCTGGATGTCGATATAACAGACAAAAGATTTCATTTAAACAAAGTGAATAGTGAGACTTGGGGTGGCTTTATATTTATAAATCTCGATAAAAAACCATCTTCTTTCAAGAAATACATCAAAAATATAAGTGATCAGTTTATTCGTTACCCCTTGAATGAGCTGGTTTCGTCAAGATCCTATCAATACGTTGTATCAGCAAACTGGAAGGTAATACTTGAAAATTATAATGAGTGCTATCATTGTGCGGGCGTTCACCCAGAATTAGTCAGTATTGTCCCTGTATTCAAAGAAAACGGTGCAAATGGATTAGATTGGGAAAAAGGTGTGCCTCACAGAAATGGTGCCAATACTTTCACGTTCAATGGAACAACCAATAGAGATCCGTTTCCAGGTCTCAATCAATCAGAAAAAGACAATCATTTTGGTCAAGCACTTTATCCGAACCTCATGATGAGCCTATCAATGGATCACGTTGCTGCATTTATTCTTCGGCCAATTTCATCGACCAAAACAATGATAGACTGCCGCATTTTATTTCACCCAGACGAAGTGGTTAAGTCCGACTTTGATCCCGATGATGCATCTGAATTCTGGCACTTGGTTAATAAACAAGATTGGGATATTTGTGAAAGAGTTCAAAAAGGAATGAGTTCTAAAGCATTTAAATTTGGCTATTATGCACCGATGGAAGATGAGAGCCTGGATATCAGAAAATATATCCAAGATAGGCTGGGAATAAAGCTTTGATGCAAACAGTAAAAGTCACAAATATTCGATGGAGAGTTCTCTTCATTACTCTTTTCTTGGGATATATAGCTTATGTTTTTAGAGGCAATCTTTCAGTCATTGGTAAATATCTAATGGACGATTACGGGGTCAATCAGATTGAATTGGGTTGGTTGCTTTCATCTTTCTTGTGGGGCTACACACTGTTTCAATTTCCAGGTGGGCTGCTCTCTGAAAAGATTGGCCCCAAAAGCACATTAATAGTTTGCACTGTCGGCTGCACGCTGATCACGATCATCTCTGGCTTTATTGTGTTAGGTGGTTTCTCAATCGCATTGATGATTCCTCTTTTGTTCATCTGTCGTTTTCTATTAGGCGCATTTCAAGGTCCCTTGTTTCCTGCTACTGCAGGGGGCGTTATAGCAAGATGGTTTCCGTCTGGTTCTTGGGCATTACCCAATGGAATGACTTCAACGGCTTTGGCACTTGGCTCTGCCTCAACGCCCCCAATAATTGTTTACCTGGCTGAATATTTTGGTTGGCAATCAACATTTTTTTTAATCTCTATATTGGGTGTGATAGGGACAATCATTTGGTGGAAATACTCTAAGAACTGGCCCAATGAGCATCCTGACATTAACCAGGCAGAATTAGAACTCATAGGGGAGCCTGATTTCAATAACAATCAGATGACTTGGCCTATGGTTAAAGAAGTACTAAAAAATAAGAATATACTATTCACAGCCTTGGGTTATATGTCCATGAATTATGTTTTCTTCATATTTTATTCCTGGATCTTCATTTATTTTGTAAACATAAGGGGCTTTGATGTCCTAGAGGGAAGCATGCTCGCAAGCTTGCCATTTCTCATGGGGGCCATTGGAGCGACCTGCGGTGGTTATCTTTGTGACAGACTACAAAAGCGATACGGGGTCATTTGGGGTCATAGAATACCCATCATCGTTGGACTCATTCCATCTGCTGGTTTTCTCTTATTTGGTTCAATCACAGAACATCCTTATCTTGCAGTTCTATCTTTATCACTGTGTTATGGATTTATTGAGCTAACGGAAGGTCCATTCTGGTCAACAATAGGTTTCATCTCAGATAAACCCCAAGCAGCAGGTGGAATTCTCAATACGGGTGGCAATTTAGGTGGAGTGCTTGCAACCCCATTGATACCAATAATGGTTGCTCAATACGACTGGGTAATTGCGCTCAATAGTGGAGGAGTTTTTGCCATATTAGGCGTATTATTCTTCATGCAAGTGAACTTCAATGAAGCCGATGAATGAGAGATATAAAATATTATTTGAATCAGTTGAGATAGGCCCGAAGGTAGCCAAAAATAGATTCTACCAAGTTCCTCATGCAATGGGGTCTGGTAATGATATGCCAAACACAAGAGCCGCCCAAAGAGGAATAAAAGCAGAGGGTGGTTGGGGAGTTGTAAATACAGGTTATTGCTCAATTCATCCTTCAAGCGATGACAGACCACTTCCTTTTGCAAGATTGTGGTCAGAAAAAGACATTGCCTCTCATGTTCCTATGGTGGAAGCTGTTCATGAGCATGATGCTCTTGCTGGCATTGAATTTTTTCATGGTGGTGCCTACACAGCAAACAGACACACTCGAATGCCGCCCATTTCACCCTCTGGAATACAACAAAAAGTGAGTGAGCTAATGGACATGCATCTGACGGCTCCAAAAGTCATGGATAAAAAAGACATTAAAGATTTAATCCAATGGCATGTGATTGCAACGGAAAGGGCCATTCAAGCCGGTTTTGATATTATCTACTGTTATGCAGGGATGGGTTTTTTGCCATATCATTTTCTTCATCCCACATTCAATAATCGAAATGATGAATATGGAGGGAGTCTTGAGAATCGCTCTCGACTCATGAGGGAATTAATCAGTGAAATGAAAGAAGTTGCCGGCGATAGAGCTGCAATTGCTGTTCGAATGTCCACTGACGAATTGCTGACTTTTAAGAGTGAATCGAGTGAAAGTGAGGCCCATGAGTTTTTTGAGATAAATGGTGAATTTCCCGATTTATGGGATATAAAAATGTCCTCTTGGTTTAAAGAATGTCCGAGTGGAAGATTCGCTGAGTCTGGTCACATGGAGCCATATAATAGTTTTGTAAAAAAACTCACTTCAAAACCAGTCGTGGGCGTGGGATGGTTTACTTCGCCTGACATTATGGCCAAGCAAATCAATGATGGCATTCTTGATTTTGTGGGTGCAGCAAGAGCATCCATAGCTGATCCATTCCTACCAAATAAATTAAAAGAAGGAAGAGAAGACGATATTAGAGAGTGCATAGGATGCAATATATGTGCTTCTTGTTACAACCAAGGCATTCCTGTTCGTTGCACACAAAACCCATCCATGGGAGAGGAGTGGAGAAGGGGTTGGCACCCAGAAAAAATAAAGCCTAAATCTTCTGATAACTCAGTTCTTGTTATCGGAGGTGGACCCGCTGGATTAGAAGCAACATTATCACTTGCAAGAAGGGGGTATTCAGTTGCAATCGCTGATTCCAATAAAGAACTTGGTGGAAGAATCAACATGGAGTCTAAACTTCCCGGTATGACGTCCTATAAGAGAGTGGTTGATTATCGAGTCAATCAGATCAATCAATTAAGTAATGTTGATGTGTTTCTTGATAATACATTGAGTCCAGATGATGTTTTAGAGCTGGGATTCGATCATGTTGTTACAGCCACTGGATCTGCCTGGCAACCCTCTATTATGGATGAAAAATCAGCACCAGTATTAATTGATAAAACGGATACTATTTTTACGCCCGAGAATGTTTTAAATGGCTGTGAACTAAAATCACCAGTGATAATCTTTGATTTTGATTATTACTATATGGGTGGATTAATGGCTGAATATATAAAGGATCTTGGCCATGAAGTAACGATCATCACTCCATTTGATAAAGTTTCACCATGGAGTTTCAACAGCAATGAAATAGATGAAATTCAATTGAGGTTACAAGAAAAAGATATCAGAGTCATAACCCAGTGCCGCATAAAAAAAGTGAAAGATTCTTCTGTAAAACTCATTCATAAAGTCAGCCATGAAGAAACTGACATTGATAGAGGATCATTGGTGCTTGTTGGATACAGGAAACAAAATGATTCACTCTTTAGCGACCTTAATTCCAGAGAAGAGGATTTGAAAACATCAGGAATCAAGTCACTTCAAAATATTGGTGACTCAAATGCCCCTGGGGCAGTCGTGCATGCTGTTTTTGCTGGCCATCTTTATGCCAATACATTCGATCAAGAAGACAATTGCTCTGACGATAATTTTAAGCTTGAATACCCTGTTATCCAGTAACTCTAGCCTGCTGTAAAACCACCATCAGCAAGATAAACAGAACCGTTACAATATGAGGATTCATCAGATCCCAAGAATAGAGCTAGATTGGCTATTTCCTCATTGGTGCCATATCGATTCATAGGGTTCAGATCAGTAACAATATCCCTCACACTCTGTGGATCCTCAGGATTTAATTGCTCTCCCAATGAGGCCATCATTCTATTATCAATTGGGCCTGGAGCGAGTGCATTGACCCGGACTCCAAAGGGTCCGTTTTCGATGCAAGCAGTTTTAACCAAACCACACACAGCATGTTTGCTAGCAGAGTAGGGGCACAAGCCATTGAAACCCACCAAGCCAGCTGCTGATGCAACAGCAATGATTGAGCCTGATCCTTGTTCTTTCATGATTGGTATCGCATGTTTCATATAAAGCCATACTCCTGTGACATTGATTGAAAATAAATGATTAAATTCTTCAACAGTAAATTCTGTAAGTGGCTGAACAATGCCTTCTGTACCAGCATTCGCAACAACGATATCGACACTACCAAATTTATCTTTTGCTACTTTCATACAATCTATGACTGCATCTTCATCGGTCGCTTCAGCTAAATGAATCAGTGCATTTTCTGCAAAAGGTATATTGTCAATTAAATCGTCTAGCTTCTCTTTTGACCTTCCAACCAGAATTGTATTCGCGCCTTCCTCAAGAAACCTCTTAGATGTTGCTGCTCCAATCCCTCCAGTTGCTCCAGTGACAATTGCTGTTTTTCCTTCAAGCCTCATTCCTTGCTCCTTTATATGATGATTGAATTAACTTTAATAGATTAAAACAATATCAAAAAATTACGATTTAAACGTTACAATATTGACACTTATTTTGATCATTTTGATTGATTCGAGATAGATATATTGGATATACATCAACTCAATGCAACAGAGATATTAAAGTCCCATGATTGGACTTTCCCGATACCTATTGCTTATGGGCCCGGAAGAATCAATGAGATCTCCAAAATATGCCAATCTTTGAATATCAACAATCCTTTAATAGTCACAGACAAAAGCAGTCAAGACCTTCCATTTATATCTCAACTCATCGATCTATTAAATAAAGCTGGATTAACTTCTGGCATCTTTGCAGAAATTTCTCCAAACCCAAGAGATGACGAAATATCTGTTGGCTCCTCTTACTATAAGTCTGGTGATCATGATGCCATCATTGCGATCGGTGGCGGAAGCGCAATGGATGGCGCTAAAGCAATATGCCTCACAGCCAATAATGACATCCCATTATGGGACTTTGAATGGGAAAAAGAGCCAGCAAAGATCAGTAATGATGAACCATTCCCGAAATTGATTACTATACCCACGACCGCAGGTACTGGAGCAGAGACTGAGGGAACAGCAATGGTAACCGATACAGATAAAGGCATGAAATTTTGCATATGTCATCCAGGGTTGAAGCCATCAATTGCAATCTTAGACCCAGAGCTCACGCTTGGTTTACCAAGAACATTGACGGCATGGACAGGTGCGGATGCGATGATTCATGCAATCGAAGGTTACTGTGTACCTGGATTTCACCCCCTATGCGATGGAGCCGCTTTGCAAAGCTTGTCGCTTGTTTCAGATAATCTAACTCTTGCAGTCGACGAGCCCGATAACATTAAAGCCCGCGGAGCCATGTTAGTGGCTTCTTGTTTGGGTGGAATTGCATTCCTTAAAGGTCTTGGTCTTGTGCATGCCATTTCTCATATGGTCGGTGCTGAATTTGATACGCACCATGGTTTAACAAATGCTATTGTTTTGCCAGTCGTTACTCGATATAACTTTCCAGAATTGGAAGGCAAGGTTCAAAGAATGTCCTCTGCGATGCATTATGAAGATTCTTCCGTCGAAGCATTCATTTCAAATTTAGACGAACTACTAAATCAAATTGAGATACCAAAAAGCTTAGACGAAATTGGCGTCCCGATAGATTGTGTTGAGCGAATCTCTGAGAAAGCCATGAAAGACTCTGCATATGCCACAAACCCTAGAATAGCGAGCTTAGAAGACATGAATCAATTGGTTTACAAAAGCATCAAGCAAGCGAGATAAATAAGTTAATGATCTCGAAAACATCTCTTCAAGAAACGATACAAAAAACAACATCGGGAGAAATCTCTCCGGTTGATTTGGTTGAATATTCTTACGAGCAAATTAAAAAACACAATCCTTCGCTGAATGCGATTGTCTCTCTCAAAAAAAAGTCTCTGGTCATCAAAGAGGCCGAGTCTCTTTTTAAAAAGAAAAACAATGAGCAAAAGTTACTTTTTGGGATTCCACTGGCAGTGAAAGATCTATTTGATGTCAAAGACCTCCCGACAACTTTTGGACTTCCCAGATTCAAAAACAACATTGCAAAAAAGAATTCTATCCTAGTGGACCGTCTCATCAATCAAGGTGCTCTTGTATTGGGTAAAACGAATATCCCGGAATTGGCACTCGGATCTCACACTAAAAATACATTGTTCGGTGCCACCTCAAATGCCTTTGATGAAGGCATGTCAGCAGGGGGTTCCAGTGGGGGAGCTGCATCGGCTGTCGCATCCTCAATGATCCCGGTTGCAGACGGATCGGACATGATGGGCTCTTGCAGGAATCCAGCAGCCTTTTCAAATCTCTACGGTTTTCGGCCAACTCCGGGTTTGATACCGGAGAATAGGATCATGAAAATAGACGAACAATTCCCTTTGTTAAGTACGCCAGGATGTTTAGCAAAGACGCCGGGGGATATGTCTATATTCCTAGATGCTGTCTGTGGGAAACATTCAATGGACCCATTTTCTTTTGACATGGATGGATCCTTTAGAGAAGCGACTCTCAGTGAGGAAGAGTTCTCAAAGATGAGAATAGGGTGGCTTCGAGACATGAATGGAAGATATGTGTTTGAAGACGGGATCTTGGATTTGTGTGAAGAAGTGCTGAATCAATTGCAAGACAATTACCTATTTGTCGATCATGTTTCAAATGATATCGATACAAATTTACTTTGGGAAGCATGGACAAAATTGAGATCCAGAAACGTTTATCTGTACTTGAGAGAATCAAATCTTCAAGATGACGAGAGCTTGTCTCATGGAGCCCAACACGAAATGAATATGGGAAAACAGATCTCCACTGAAGATTTAAGTCGATCAATGAAAATGAGATCTGAGCTGATCAAAAAGATCGATCATCTTTTCGGTGAATATGATTTTCTGGCAATGCCTTCGGCTCAAGTTTTTCCTTTCGATAAAAATACCGATTACCCAAAAAAGATTTCTGGAAAAGAGATGCAGACCTATCATCAATGGATGGAGGTGACCGTCCTTTCAAGTTTACTCGGACTGCCGACCATTTCGATCCCTGTTGGATTCAATGAAAATAATTTATCTATGGGCATGCAAATCATAGGCAGAAAGAAAGAAGACTTAAGGGTGATATCCTTTGCAAAAAGATACGAACAAATCTTTGGTTACTCAAATGTTACACCTACTTAAAAAAGCAAAAACCCATGCAAAGAGAATCGCCATCCAAAGTGATGGAAAAGAATTCACTTATGGATATCTCGATGAACGTTCTGATGAAATTGCATCGTTCTTGCTTGGCAATGAATCCGACTTAAATGAAGAGAGAATAGGGCTTCTCGTGCGTCCGGATATCCATTATGTTGTGGCTCTCTGGGGGATATGGAAATCGGGAGCAATCGCAGTTCCACTAAGCCTTTCAGCAAAAGAGTCGGAGCTTGATCACTATATCTCTGACTCGAATATATCGCTGATTATTTCATCCAATAATTGTGAAGAGCAGAAAAACATCCCTCAAAAAAATAGCATTGATATTGAGAATATCGAAAACATCAATGCAACAGAATGCATGTCGCTGCCAACCTTGAGCAACGATCGAAAAGCAATGATCATATACACCAGTGGGACCACCAATAAGCCCAAAGGCGTCATGACGACACACGGAAACATCGAAGCACAAATCACCGCATTGGTTGAAGCCTGGAAATGGACAAAAGACGATCACATTCCACTCATACTGCCATTGCATCATATTCATGGAATCATTAATTCACTTTGCTGTCCGTTATATGTTGGAGCAAAAGTAAGCATGCTTGGAGGATTCAATCTTGATAAAGTATGCAAAGAAATTTCGCAGTCAGACTACACTGTATTCACTGCCGTCCCGACAATTTATTTTTCTTTAATTGAGAAATTAGAGGAAACAAATGATGAAGAAATATTCAATGGTTTTAAAAGACTAAGGCTGATGATGTCTGGATCAGCAGCATTAGCGCCTGAAATTCATAAGAAATGGGAGAAATTAACTAGTCAAAAGATCTTGGAGAGATATGGAATGACTGAAGTGGGCATGGCTCTATCAAATAAGATCGATGGTGAAAGACGGCCTGGAGCTGTGGGAGAACCTCTGCCGAATGTTGAAATCAAACTTGAGGATGAAAATGGAAATGAAATCAAGAAAGAGGGCGAAATAGGACAAATACTATTAAAGAAGATGGATGGTTTTTAACGGGCGATGTTGCCGTCATGGAAAAGGGCTATTACAGATTATTAGGAAGAGATTCTATTGATATTATCAAAAGCGGTGGCTATAAAATATCTGCTCTAGAGATAGAAGATGTCCTTTTAAAGCATAAAAACGTAAAAGAATGTGCTGTAGTTGGAAAAGATGACAATAAATGGGGTGAAATAGTCGTTGCAGCAATAATTCCTAAGAATAAGACAATTTCAGAGGAAGAAGTGCAAAATTGGTGCTCAAAGTACGTATCAGACTATAAAATACCAAGAATGATTAAGTTTTTAGATGGATTACCTAAGAATTCAATGGGTAAAGTTACAAAAAAAGAGTTAAAGAACATATTTAGCTAGCTCCTAATTACCTTATAAATACCCATAAAACCTATACTTTCAATAAAATAGTGTGCTTATTTAGGCCCTATTTTAGGTATATATATATGCGTATAATATATATTATGTAAAGTTTATATATATTATTTTTTAACCTTTTTTGATATATATATCAGTTACTTATTTGATTTTTATAATGTATATTAT
>LUMG01000044.1_pt1 | contig 20875 bp, 28 predicted proteins | sample 729691 | NCBI WGS metagenome assembly LUMG01 (sample SAMN03860269, study PRJNA289734) | marine metagenome | biome: seawater column; feature: ocean; material: water; isolation source: Red Sea water column Station 34 - depth 50m | place: Saudi Arabia: Red Sea | collected 2011-10-15 | depth 50 m
ACAACTGTTTTCTCTCTTGTAATGATTCTAGATGTTATCTTCTTTTTTTCTAATAATTTACTTGTGATGTCGCCATTTCCAACATCTTCATCTAAAAATCGTTTTAATTCTCTTTTTGGAGAATATTTCAATTTATGTTACCTTTAATGCGTACTTTCCTGGTTTGTCAATTCCAAGTGTGTTTGCAATTTTTGATGCAGTTGGTTTTACAACTAAAACAATACCATTCCAATCTGGTGATAAATCAGTTGATTTACAAACAGGACATACTTTTGCTGTTGTAACACATCTACATTGTCTACATGCTAATTCTTTTACCAATTATTTTTCCTCAACTGCTATTTCTTTTGCGTCAACTTCTTCACCGTTTGCTTTTGCAATCTCTTCTTTAATCCATTCTTCTGTTCCTAGGAATGGTTGTCTACATGTAATTCCAATTTTTCCCATTGTTGCTGCTTTACCTAAAGATACTGCAGTAATTCTTGTTCTCAACATGGAACCAACTTTTAATGTTCTACCACTTTGATTTGCAATTATCATTCCTGATGCGACATCACTTTTCAAATAATCGTCCATTACTTGTGACAAGTGCAAAAGTGCATCAGTTGGTCCAATTCTTACAAATGCGCCAAAGTCTGTAATGTCTACAATTTCGCCTTGCACAATTTCTTGTAATTTTGGATAAAATGTTAATGCGTTAAATTCTACTCTATGGAAAGTACCTCCGTCTCCTGGTATCATCTTTCCCATTGGTTCTACCTTTGCATCCATAACCATGATGATATATCCTAAATCTTGGTTGATCATACTTTCATATTTTGATTTTAGAATACTTTCTGCTGCTTTCTTCAAAGTTGTTCCAAATAGACTAGGTGGAATTCTTACAATATCGACTAGAGTTGAAACCGAAAACAATTGCAATTTTTTGATGGAATTTTTATTTATGAACCTTTGGGTAATTTTTGGGATTTTTTTCAAAAAATTTCAATTTTCTATCATATCTTCACCCCAAATTAGCATCAAACATACAATTAGTTCGGACTAAGTTAATCATATTTTAAATAAAGAGAATCTGTAATCTGCACAATGGTTGGAGTAGATCAAGTATTAGAAAAACTGGCAACAGTAATTGATCCTGATTTGAAAAAGGATATTGTTTCCATGGGAATGATTAAAGACTTGGAATTGAATTCAGGTGATTTGAAATTTACTTTGGAATTAACTACTCCTGCATGTCCATTCAATGATGAAATTGAAGCTGACGTTAGAAAAGCTATTGATGATATTGATGGTATCGAAAATTTTGATATGAAAGTTACTGCAAAAGTGATGGAAGGCCGTTCATTAGATGCTGATGAAGCTATGGCTACTGTCAAAAATGTAATTGGTGTTGCAAGTGGAAAAGGTGGAGTAGGAAAATCTACTGTCTCATTAAATCTTGCACTTGCATTATCACAAACCGGTGCAAAGGTTGGATTACTTGATGCAGATATCTACGGTCCAAGTATTCCATTAATGCTAGGAATGAAAGATGGTGCAATGGAAGTTGAAGATAATAAATTACAACCTGCTGAATTTAATGGTCTAAAAGTTGTATCTTTTGGATTCTTTGCTGAACAAGAACATCAAGCAGCAATTTATCGTGGACCTATAATCTCTGGAATTTTAAAACAATTTCTAGTTGATACAAACTGGTCAAATCTTGATTATCTAATTGTAGACTTGCCTCCTGGCACAGGTGACATACCTCTAACTTTGGCACAAACAATCCCAATTACTGGAATTCTTGTTGTAACAACTCCTCAAGATGTTGCAAGTAATGTGGCAGTAAAAGCAATTGGTATGTTTGATAAACTAAATGTTCCATTATTGGGCGTTGTCGAAAACATGAGTTACTTTGCATGTCCTGATTGTACAAAGAAACATTACATTTTTGGCAATGGTGGAGCAAAAAAAATTAGTGAAAAACATGAAATTCCATTCTTAGGAGAAATTCCATTAAACTCTGGAATTATGGAAGGTTCTGATTTGGGTAAACCTGTCATGATGACAAATTCTGAATCGCCAAGTGCTGATGCATTTAGAATTGCTGCAAAAAATGTTGCGGCCCAATGTAGTATTGTTGCAGCAAAACTACAAGAAGAAATGCAAGCTGAAGCACAAACTGAAACTCAAACAGATACCCCTGCAAATTAATCTCTTGTTCTTACCAGAAAATCTTCGCAACGAATTAAAAATTCCTCTAGGAAAACTAATCAAAAACAATTCTTCTGAAAAAGAAGACTATATTCGAAAAATCTATTCTGAAAAAGTTGTAATAACTGTAGGAGATGCAACCTCTGAATTACTATTACGAATGGGTCTAATCCCCTTATTACACATCATTGATGGGCAAGAAAAACGTGAGAAACGTTCTCTTCCTTTAGCCGATGCAATAAATACTGAATTGACTGTTAAGAATAATCCTGGAGAAATTAGTGTTGAAAGCTTTAATCTTGTAAAAAACATCTTTGAAGAAAAACCTCCAATTAGACTGGTGGTTGATGGTGAAGAGGATCTCTTGGTATTACCTGTTTGTCTCTTTGCCCCTGAAAACTCAGTTGTAATGTATGGGCAACCAAATGAAGGATTGGTTATAGCTGAAATCACTAACGAAGTTCGAGACAAAGTTCAAAAAATAGTAAATCAAATGAAATAAGGGATGATGAGACGGTGGCTGTATGACTTGTGATTACAACACTAAACTCTGACCATCTTTTACATTTAGCCAAGATCATTTGACATTCTTCAATAAAGTCTGATATTCACATTATAGGCATGAAACTGGATGATGAACTCCGTTTGATTATACTTGAAAAAGTTGGTATCTATTCAAAACGATTCTCCACTCCTGAGCCACAGGTATTCTTTACAAACAAAGAAGTGATGGCTGCTCCAAAAGAAATTACTGAAGGCTGTAGAACCACGGCTTACAAGTACTATGGTGTGTCTTACATGGAAAAAATACGATTTTCATAAATGTAAAAAAAATCCCTGATGAAAAGACTTTGGAAAATACCATTGTACATGAATTGATCCATCAAAGATTCCCATATCTGAGTCATGGAAAGAGATTCAATAAATTAGTCCGTCAGGGATTACGTGGAAAGACCTTTGATCCATACAGGAAAAGAAATTCTTCAGAAATCTCTTGTTGATTTATATTCTTCAGGGATTCGTTTTTCAAATATAAGATGGCTACTGATAATTTTCTGGGTTTACCTATGGAGGTAATTATCCCAATTCTTGCAGCAATAGCATCATTTGCTGTAGCTGCCGGATATACTGGTTGGGTATCAAAACAAAACCCTGGTACAAAACAGATGCAGGAAATATCCGAAGCAGTTAGAGTTGGTGCAGCAGCATTTTTGAGACGTGAGATGAGAATTATCATTCCAATTGCAATAGGATTATCTGTAATCATTGGATTCTTTATTGGTGATTCAAATGGAATCGCTTTTGCTGTAGGTGCAACATTATCTGCAGTAGCAGGATTCATCTCATTAAAAGTCACAGTTAAAGCTGCCGTAAGAGCTGCACATGCAACTGGTTCTGGCTTGGGAAAAACATTTGCAATTACATTTAGAGGCGGTGCAACAGTAGGTCTTGCAGTTCCTGCAATGGCATTGGCTGCAACTGCAATTTTATACATGATTTACCCAAACCCAATCACAATTGCTGGTATTGGAATTGGTGCTAGTCTTATTGCACTATTCATCAGAATTGGTGGTGGAATTTTCACAAAGGCTGCAGATATGGGTGCTGACTTGGTAGGAAAAGTAGAAGCAAACATACCTGAAGATGACCCACGTAACCCTGCTACCATTGCAGATAACGTGGGAGATAATGTAGGTGATGCAGCAGGAATGGGTTCAGATGTATACGAATCTTACATTGTAACAATTTTAGCATCATTATTAATTGCAGCACTAATTGGTTCTCCAGAAAACTTTGCATATCCAATTCTAATTGGAGCTTCTGGACTAGTGGCATCAATAATTGGTACTGCAACAATCGGTTCAAGAAAAATTACTGACGTTATGAAGCCACTGAATATTTCATTTTATGTTTCAGCAGCTATTGCAATTGCATTAAACTTTGTATTCACTTACGTAATTTTGGGTACATCTCCAATCGCTTATGCATTATTTGGTTCAACAGTTATTGGTGTAATTCTAGTTCCTGTAATACAAAAAATTACCGACTATTACACAAATGCCAATTCTAAGCCTGTAGAAGAAATATCTGAATCTGCAAAGTGGGGATATGCATCATTAACATTAATGGGAATTATCAAAGGATTACAATCAACTGGACCATTTATGATTGCTTTAGTTGCAGCAATTATCATTTCATTTGCACTAACATCTTCTATGGCCCCAGAAGGAAGTGACCCACTTCTATATGGAATATTTGGAACATCACTAACTGCAATGGCAATGTTGTCTCTTGCAGGAATTGTTCTTTCAATTGATGCATTTGGTCCAATTGCAGATAATGCTGGAGGAATAGTAGAAATGACTGAAATGGGTGAGGATAATCGTAAAATTACTGATGAAATTGATGCAGTTGGAAATACCACCAAGGCTGTGACTAAAGGATTTGCAATTGCAAGTGCTGCACTAGCTGCATTGGCAATGATTCAGGCATTCCAGTTTGAAGCATCACATTATTTCAAAGATCTAGTCATTGATTATGGTCTATCAAACCCATCAGTTGTAATTGGTCTATTAGTAGGTGGATTAATTCCATTTATCATCACTGGTCAATTAATCAGTGGTGTAGAACGTGCAGCAAAGAAAATGGTCGATGAGGTAAGAAGACAATTCAAGAAAGACCCTGAAATCTTAACAGGAAAATCAAAACCAGATTATGCAAAGTGTGTAGATGTTGCAACCATGGCATCAATTGGTGAATTATGGAAATCCGCATCAATTGCAGTAGCCGCACCAATAATTGTCGGTGTCTTATTAGGTCCCTCTGCAGTAGCAGGCCTTTTAATGGGCTCTGTCGTTTCTGGAATATTTTTGGCATATCATCTAGCAAATACTGGTGGTGCATGGGATAATGCAAAGAAACTCATTGAAATGAAAGGTGAAAAAGGAACCGAAGAACACAAAGTAGCAGTTGTAGGTGATATCATTGGTGATCCTTACAAAGATACAGCAGGTCCTGCACTTAATACGGTAATCAAACTCCTAAATACAATTGCAATTGTATTTGTACCTGTATTCTTTGCAATTATTGTATTGTAGAATATTTAGAACATTTTTACTTCTGAAAATCAAATTTTTGTTGTGGATCACAAACTTTGGGATGATTTAGCAGTTGATTATGATAAAAGTGTAGAAGATAATCAAACTCCAACAATTATTGATTATTTGAACAAGGAAATTGAAATCCTAACTTCAATCTGTAATGATATTACCAATTCTGGCAAAAATTATTCAATTATTGACATGGGTGCAGGTACCGGAAGAGTACTTTTTGCCCTTGACAAAAACCTAAAGAATAATTCTCTTGAATTCATTGGAGTTGAAGTCTCAGAACCTATGTTGGAACGTGCAAATCAAAAAAATCAAACTCATAACACTTTATCAACTATTGAATTTCTAAAACATGATCTAACTGAATCAAATTTACCTGAGTATTTTGAATCTTCTAGACCTGCTATAGTGATGTGTTTGTACAATACATTGGGTGTCATTCCCTCGGATAAACGTCAGATGTTTGTTGATAATATGAAACGTATTGCAGGAGATGATGGTCTGACAATACTCACTGCTTTTAATGGAGATAATTTTGGATTTGTGGCACCAAAAATGTATCATCCTATGATGCCTATGATTAAACAAATAGATGATAATTCGTTTGATGAAAAAAATAGAATTTTCCAAAATAATCTTGGTTTCCGTAGTCAGTGGTTTAAACAAAATGAATTAAAATCTCTACTACGTACTGAAGTAGATCCTATTCCAATAGATGTCAAAATTGATGACAAATTACATACATTTGGAAATGTCTATCTAGATAGAAAAATAAAATAAAAAAAGATTACAGAATTAACAGCCTTCCATCTTTTGGATGAAGTAGCCTTTTTCTTTAATCTCGTTTTCTACTGGTTCTGGGGCACCTTGTGTGTGACAGAATTGGCATTCCTCTCCTGTTACAACTGCACCTTCTTCACCAACAGTTGCTAGCCATTCTTTTGCATATGCAATAGCTTGGTCATGATCTTGCTTATCGGTGATAACATCGAAATGCATGGTATGACCATCTTTGGCTTTAACATAAGTGTCGTAGACGTGTATGTCCATGTTGATGAATCAAAATGAGTTCTATTTAATTTATGACTCTGTTATTGGAATCTGTTTCACGTTCTCATTTTCTAAAATGAAACAGTTCATATTTTTTGTCACGCCAGAATAAATCATCCATGGGACTGGATTCACTACCATGAATTTTTTATCTGTTTCTGAGGGTCGTGCTTCTGATTCGGGATGTGAATGAAATATACAAACTATTTCCATCTTTGATTCTTTTGCAATTTGATCTACTCGAAATTCTTCGTCTGGTGAAATTGTAAATGTAACTCTGGATTTTTCAGTATTTTCTGTCAAAAATAATTTTTTAACAATCCAATTATCTTCATCTTCATTTCCAATTAAAATTGCACATGATTCGTATGGTTTTTCAGATTCTGCATATTTTACTAATTCTTGCTTATCCTTATCTGATAATATGATAGTTTTATTCACTATTGTTATTCTGTGGACTCTTCTATAATTATTGTTGATACCATCCATGGGTGTACAATACACAAGTATTCGTAGGTTCCAAGATCTAATTTGTTAGTATCTAACTTGTAAGACTCTCCGCTCATTATCATTCCTGAATCAAAAGTCTCTCCAAAGTCTACCGAACTTGTTGCGGTATGTGGTACATCATCTTCGTTCACCCACTCTATGATGTGACCTTGTGATACCCTCGCCTCATCTGGATCATAATCTGGATTTCCTTGTACATCTGAATCTGCTAAAATTGAAATCATGAATAGTGGTCCTTCTGGAATTACTTCTTCTACTACAACTTCTTCAATTTCTTCGGTTCCTGTTGTAACCAAGTATTGTTCGGGACTGACATATCCAAATGCAATCCAAAGTCCAATACCTGTTCCAAATGCAATGATAAAGATCACACCTACTGGTTTTGCGTATGTTGGCATTTTCATTGCAAAATATGAAATTACAATTGCTGGAATTGAAATCATAATCAACATTCCTGCAAATAATGGTAATGTTGAGTTTTCTGTCATAGTAGTGGCAAAGGTTGCAAATCCTAAGACAATTGAAATCACTGCTAATGCTGTAGCTTTGGTTCTATTGGATGTGGAAACACCTCCTTCTAGAATTCCTGCAGCCATTATGATTAATCCAAACATGAATAGAAGTCCAGTCAATGCATGCATTCCATCAATGAATGTATGGGCAATACCTGAATATGATACAACCAAGCCTGCTAAGCCAATAGCAGTAAGCCCTCCTCCTGGCATGATTAGATCCCAATTACTCAATTCTGCTTTGATGCTTTCAGAGTATTATTTTATCCTTATGTAACAAAATAGATCGTAATTAGAAGGGAATAAATTCGATATAGCGAGAAATGTGGTATATTGGGAATAAAAGAAATCATTGAAATTTCAAAGCCAAGAATAGTAGTTCTTCTTGTTATTACTGCAGTAACCTCGATGTATGCCGCAAGTAAGCTAATTGGCCCTGAATTAGACATGTGGGGATTAATTCACATCATTATTGCAGGAGCACTTGCTTCTGCTGGCTCTAGTGCATTAAATCACTTCTATGATCGTGACATTGACCCTCTAATGAAAAGAACAAGTACAAGACCAATTCCTTCTGGTCGAATTAAACCAAACTCTGTTTTAATTTACGGTTTGGCGGTAAGTGTGATTTCTGTTGTATATGGTGCATTAGCATTAAACTATGTATCTGCATTTTTTATCGCACTTGGAATATTCTTCTATGTAATAATTTACACTGCATGGCTTAAGAGACTAAATTCATCTAATATTGTAATTGGTGGTTTTGCAGGAAGTGCAGCTTCCATGGCTGGTTGGTCTGCTGCAACTGGCTCTATGGACATTCTAGGTTTCTTGATTGGATTTCTTGTATTTGTATGGACTCCATCTCACTTTTGGTGCCTTGCAATGAAAATGAAAGATGAATATTCTGAAGCAAAGGTTCCAATGCTACCCGTACTAATTGGTATGCAAAAAACATCTACATACATTCTAGTGAACACTCTAATCTTACTTCCATACTCACTAATGCTTTATGCATTTGGAATGGGTTTGGTATATACTGCAATTGCAGCCGCATCTGGCGGTCTAATGCTTGTATATCACTACAAACTAACTAAATTGCCTACCTCTGAATTTGCATGGAAAGCATACAAGGTAACGGCTCCTTATCTAACAATAATTTTCTTGGCTGTAGCCTTAGATGCAGCTTTCCACTTTAGATTATAATTTTTTTATGAACTAGGAAAACTAGCTTCATAATCTTTTTCTTGAGTTTCTTTTATCTGTTCTTCGTATTCATCTTCTTCAACTTTCTCGGTAACTGCTTCAATTCGTCTATTTTCTTTTGTCACCCATGAAACGTTAATCAAACCCATTATTTCTAAATCTAAAAGAACTTTATTGAATTCTCCTTCTGTTATGACAGTTCCATCTTTTGTTAATGCCTTTTCTAATTCTTTATCTGTATAATTTTCCTTTTGTTTTATAATGTCTAATAGGTGATTTCTTATTGGAATTGCCATGTTAATCTATCCGTAAAATGTTTTGTCTGCCTCTCTAGGAATAATGCTTGATGCGCCTTCTTTAATCTTGTCATACCACGTTTCAACTTCTTTTGTAATTGATGGTCTAATCTTTTTCAATCCGGCAGCAAAGTCTTTACTTGAAATCTCTTTTGTATTATTCTGCATTGCTTCTACTGCTGCTTCTCTACACAATGATGCCAAGTCTGCACCTGAATAACTCTGCGTGGCAACTGCAATTTCATTTAAATCCACATCTTTTGATAATGGCATTGAATCTGTTAGTATCTTGATAATTTCCAATCGTCCTTTCTCATCTGGTGGGCCAACAAAGACATTCAAATCCAATCTTCCAGTTCGTAACATTGAGTTATCAATCAAATCTGGCCTATTGGTAATTCCAATTATGACAACTCTTGATGTTGTTCCTTCTTCCATTTCCGTCAACATCTGACTTAGAATGTTCTCCCCAATTCCACTTCCTTCTTCACCATTTTTCATTTTTGCTAGTGAATCTAACTCATCAAAAATAATTACACATGGCGATGATGCTTTTGCTTTTCTAAAAATTTCTCTAATAGCTTTTTCAGATTCGCCTACCCATTTAGATAAAATTTCTGGCCCTCTGACCAAAATCATATTTCCGCCACTTTCAGTTGCTAATGCTCTAGCTAGAATTGTTTTTCCACAGCCTGGTGGTCCAAATAACAATGCACCTTTTGGTGGTTTTATTCCCATCTTGCTAAATTTCTCTGGATCATTCATTGCAACTATCAAATTATCTTGAAGTGTTCGTTTTGATTCTTCAAGACCGCCTACATCTTCCCAGAAAACCTTTGAGCGTTCAACATAGAACTCTCTCATTGCAGTAGGAATAACTCCGTGCATTGCATCATAAAAGTCGATTAATTTTACTTCCATAGATTGAAGAATTTTCGCAGGAATTTTTTCTGTTTCTAAATCAATTTCTGGCAAATACCTTCTGATGGATCTTATTGCAGCCTCTCTACAAAGAGATTTCATATCTGCCCCTGTATACCCGTGTAATTCTCCTGCTAAACTTTTCAAATTCACATCGTCTGCAATTGGCATTCCTCTTGTGTGAATTTGCATTACTTCTAATCTTCCATCTGCATTTGGAACTGATATCTCCATCTCTCTATCAAATCTTCCTGGTCTTCTCAAGGCCGGATCAACACTGTCTGGTCTGTTTGTTGCACCTAAGACTACTACATTTCCTCTATCCGTTAATCCGTCCATTAATGCAAGTAATTGGGCTACAACTCTTTTCTCAACATCTCCGTATGCTTCTTCTCTTTTTGGCGCAATTGCATCTATCTCATCAATGAAAATTATACTTGGCGAATTTTCTTTTGCTTCTTTGAAAATATCTCTGAGTTTTGCTTCAGTTTCACCATAATACTTGTTCATTATCTCTGGTCCATTAATTGAATACATTGTAGCATCTGACTCGCTTGCCAAAACTTTTGCTAGTAATGTTTTTCCACAACCTGGTGGTCCATACAACAAAACACCGCTGTGAGGCTCAATTCCAAGTCTTACAAACAATTCTGGATGTCTTAGTGGCAATTCAACAATCTCTCGCATAACCTTAATCTCTTCTTGTAATCCTCCAACCTCTTCATACGTAATACGTGATTTTTTATCTTCAGAAACTTCTGAAAGAATTGTTAATGTTGTAGAACGTTCAATACGTACTACTCCTTTTGGAGAAATCTTCTCAATCTTAAAGTCCATTGCATTGCCTAAAATCATAACTGAAATCTCATCATTTAGGCTCAATGGCAATCCTTTCAATCTATTTTTCACAAAATCAGTGAATTCTTTGTCAACGGTTACTTGATCTGCTACTGGCATTAGTGTAACTGACTTTGCCGGTTTTGTTGAAATCTTTTTAATTTCAACTACATCGCTTAATGCGACTCCTAAATTTTTTCTTGTCTGACCATCAATTCTAATTGTATCTGGATATTTTTCATCTTCATCAGTTGGCCATACTATGGCACATGTTGATTTTTTTGCATTAATTTGAATTACATCTCCTGGTGAAACTTGAAGATAATCCATTGCATCTGGTCCAATTCGAGCTCTTTTTTTTCCAATATCTCTTTGTTTTGCTTCTCCCACTCTCATTTGTAGTGGGTCGACATTTCGAGTCAATTAGACTCCTACTTCATGTCAACTGACATGCGACTCATGTTCAGGACCTCAAATTCACTCACGCCTTCTACAGATTTGACGGATTCTTCTAGGGATTCCATCTTTCCTTCTGCATCATCTAATGTGAATTCTGCTTTGATAAACTCTAATCCAAAAGCTAATGGTTCTTTTGTATGTCTGAGCAATTCTATGTCGTCTTTTAGACTTGATTTAATTTCTTCAACCATTTTTTCCAAATCTATTTCTGTTCCTGTAGGAAGAATTTTTACAATTAAAAGTAATTTAGCCATTTTCTATGGTCCCGAAAAGCCACATGATTTGCATGAATAAGGTGCTGCGGCTTCTCTACAACTTCCACATCTCCAGATTAATTCGTTATTGCACTCTGGACAGTTGAATTTTACATTCTTGTCCCCTGGCATAATGTGTCTATTACAACCATTACATACAGGTAGTGAAATACTTGAAGACATACTAAAACCTGCTCTGTTAGGAATTTATACCTTCCTTGAAATTCACGCTTTACTCTGGACTAATCTCTTAATTTCTCCTCCTAACAATGCTTGCATTGTATTGAAGGTTCCTTTCATACCTAATAATCTCAGAATCGAACTTGTATGAAAATCAAAATCTTCTTTGCTTGAAATGTCTTCTTCAATTTCTGGTGTTATTGATTTGAATAATTTATTCACAGTATCATTATCTAGTCTGGCAAGTACTTTTCTAGCCAAATTTTGCTTCTCAAACTCTTTACCAAACTTCTCTTTCCATTCTTTCTCATACTCAGAAAGTAATGATGAATCATTCATTTTCAATGCTTTTACAATCGCTCTTCCCGCCAAAACTCCTCCCATTCCGCATGAAAAAATTCCTCCAGCTGTGGTGGGTTTTGCTTGACCTGCAGCATCTCCTACAATTAATGTCTCCTCTTCGACAAAATTCTTTATTGGTCCCTTAATCCAAATTGGAGCAAATATCTTTCTAATTGTAGAAAATCCTCCTTTTGATTTTAAAAATTCATCAATACTTGTTAATGTGTTAATTCCTTTTCCTGAAACTCCTACCTTTCCAACTCCTTTCCCTGAAGGAATTATCCATGCAAAAAACTCTGGATATTTTTTTTGATCAAAATACACTTCCACTTGTCCTTCTTTAATCCAATCTGCATAAACTTCATACTGTGCAGTTAGTAAAATCCCGTCTCTATCTTTGTTAGCTAATCTTGAAACTCCTCGACAATCAACAAAATACTTGCATTTTATCTCTCCATTTGATGTTCTTACTCCCTCTTTGATCTTTTCTTGAAAACTAGTTTTTACAGAAATTTCAGCTCCATTATCTCTTGCTTGCCTTGCAGCTTGTTTATCTAATTCTCTTCTATTAATTACAATTATCTGCTGTCTTTTTGAGTTAATTGTAATTTCTTTTCCTTCTGGCGAAAAAATTTTTGCACATTCAATTTCACTATCAAACGTCTTACTTGATGGTTCTATCTCGAGTTCTTTTAATGCATTTTTGCTAACTAATCCGCCACAATGCTCTGGGCTACCTACTTCAAATCCTTCTTCTAACACTAAAACTGAGTATCCGCCTTTTGCAATTTCTCTTGCTGCCAACAAACCTGAAATGCTTCCACCTGCTACAACTGCATCATACATGATGCTAGATTTCTTATTTGGTATTTGAATTGTAACGTTTATCATCAACTTTACTAATCATTTCATATGGGAGACATCAAACAGGTTATAGCAGTTAGAACTGATCTTGGCATGGGTAAGGGTAAGATTGCCGCTCAAGTAGGCCATGCATGTGTTTTAGGTGCAGAACATGTAAGAAAATCTCATCCTGAATGGTTTCAAACTTGGTGGCTAGGACAGGAAAAAGTTGTCGTGAAAGTTGCCGGCATTAAAGAGTTGGATGAAGTAAAAAAAGGTGCAATTGAACTAGGTCTTCCTTGGTCTGAAGTTACCGATGCAGGTCATACACAAATTGCACCTGGAACGACAACTTGTATCTCCGTTGGACCTGCACCTGAAAATCTTATAGACAAAGTCACTGGCGAATTATCATTATTATAAGAATAAGATATAACAAGCTCTGATTTTCAAAAATCGTGAAACAAAAAACCAAAGGCATTCTAGCATTTGCTTTTTTGGGTGGTATTTTACTAACATCCACCGTACTATTTGCACTTCCACCTCCTAATCCCACAATGACTGAGGAGGAATTAGCAATGGAAGAACAAGGAATCACAATTACAAACACCCCCATGGATAATTTTCCTGATGAACAACGAGCTACATTTTGTGGAGTAAATGAACCAAAATCCACTTCGTATGTAAAAGAATATCAAATTCCGACTGCATGTACTCAACCTCTTGCAATAAAGGTTGCACCTGATGGAAATGTTTGGTTTGTTGAATCCAATGTTGGTAATATCGCAAAATTTGATCCTGTATCTGAAACATTCACTGAATTTGAAAATGAAGTATGGCCTGACGGTGCAAGAACTATGTCATGGGGTATGGATTATTCATCTGATGGTGCAATGTGGTATACTGATGGAAGCTTTGATACAATTTGGCGTTTTGATACAATTGATGAAAAATATGATGCCATTTCTTACCCTGTTTCTGAAGAGGGTTCTTTACCCCAAAAACTATCCATACATGGTTCCAATATTATAGTTAATGATTTCACGGGTAGTAAAATTACATTCTTTGATCTTGCACAAAATGTTGATGAATTGGCTTATTCTAGTATCGTTGCTCCAATTCCAAACTCATTCACCGGTGATTTTGCAGTTGATTCAAAAAATAATCTGTGGTATACAAATTGGGTTCCTGAAACAACTGGGTTCCTTTTGAATTTCAATATTGAAAAATACAAACAAGATTCATTCCTACAAAGTACTGGTATGGAAATTGACGTAGAGAGTTATTTTGATGTATATGATTTTCCTCCAGGACTGAATGCTGCAAATGGTTTATCAATTGATGAAAATGATAATGTTTGGATTGTAGATACTACTAGTAGTTTCTTTTTCAAATTTGATCCAATTACAAAAGAATTTACAAAATTCATCACATCTACTCCTCAAAAATCTGCTTATGGAAATGCAACTGGAATCATAAAGTCTCCAATTTCACGTCCATATTGGTCTGAAACTGATATGAATGGTAATCTGTTCTTCAACGAACAAACATCTAACCAAATTGCAGTGTATGACATCAAAAACTCATACCTTGTTGAATACATGGTCCCATCTAAGAATCCAAATTGGGCTGATTGTAATACTGAATCTAATTCTGATTGTGGCGTTGCTCAAATCTTTGGATTTGATGCAATCGATAATCAAATATGGTTTACAGAGTGGGCTGAAAATAAAATTGGCGTTGTTGACACAAAAAAACCTCTTCCCTTCTCAGTAAGTACTGATAAAAATTCACTTACTTTGAAAAATGGAGAATCTCAAACTATTACTCTAAATGTTGATTCTTCATCAAATACTGGCAAAATTAATTTCAATTCTGCACACACTGCTTCTACTGCAACCACATCATCTGATATACAAATCTCACATACTATGATTAATCCAAATGAAATTCTTGTTACAGTTACCGCAAATCCAATTGCAATTGCTGGAGATTATAAATTACTTTTAGGTGTCTATAACTCTGAAGTCAACGTTTCAAAATTCATTGATATAACTATTGAACCGTGATTCCACAAATTGACCAAGATATTGGAATCTCTGTATATACTACCCCATATCCTTCTGTTAATGGAAAAATCAAACAAAACGAAAATGATTTCTCTGTAAGCGAAGTTTTATCTGAAAAAGCTCTATCATCATTTGACAACTCTGAAGGCCATGCTGTATACTTGTTAACAAAATCAGGAATTGACACTAATCATGCATTATCTGATATTGAAAAAAGATATGGCATTCTTCTAAAGTCACTTGGACTAAAAGATGCAAATGCCACAACTAAACAGTATGTCTTTACACACAAAAAATTAAAACACTTGGAAAAAATTGAGGGAAAAAAGTATTCTGCAATGAGAGTAGGCTTTACCCCAAAACCAATATCAAAAAAACACATGTTGGGCAACGTTTTTGAAATTATGGTATCTGAAACCACTACCCCTCTGCCATATTTTTCTGACAATGAAAAAATTCTAAATTTTTTTGGATATCAGAGATTTGGTTCAAGACGACCGATTACGCATTTGGTTGGTAAATCAATTATTCAAGGAAATTATGATGATGCACTTGACTTTCTACTAAATTTTTCATCAAAGTATGACTCTGAAAAAAATAACGAATTAAGAAAATTAATTTCTGAAAGAAAATCTGAATCTGAAGTTATTGAATTACTTCCGTTTTCAATGGATATTGAACGAAATCTTCTAAAACAGCTTGATACTGACAAAGATCCTAAAAATGCAATTCGCTCTATACCGTTGAAACTAAGACGTTTTTATGTTCAAGCTTACCAATCATTTCTGTTTAACAAAACTATTAGTCTGGCATATGAATACGAGGAAGAACTATTTTCTCCAACTATGGATGATGTCTGTTTTGACAAAAATTTTGAACTAGGAAAATATCAAAATGATCCTAGACAAAAACTTGCAATTCCTTTGATTGGTCATTCATATTATAAAAAATCCCGATTTGATTATTACATTAAAAAAATTCTTGAAGATGAATCTCTTTCTCCAAAGGATTTTTTCATAAATGATTTTCAAGAATTATCACTTGATGGTGGATTTAGAAATGCATCAATTGGCATACAAGATTTTTCTATTCAACAAAATCTTGTAAAATTTCAATTATCTCGTGGCTCTTATGCAACTATTGTCTTACGAGAAATACTAAAACCCAAAAATCCACTTGAATGTGGTTTCTAAATACTGAAAGCTTTTTTTATTTATTTAAAAATGTGAAAGTATGGAAAAAGCCACATTTGCTGCAGGTTGTTTTTGGCATGTAGAAGAAGTATTTAGTAAAACAAAGGGTGTTAAATCAACTCAGGTGGGTTATACCGGAGGTCATCTGGAAAATCCAACATATGAAGATGTTTGTACCGATAAAACTGGTCATGCAGAAGCAATACAAGTTGAATTTGATCCTAATGAAATATCTTATCCAGAACTATTGAAGGTATTTTTTGAAAATCATAACCCAACTACTCCAAATAGACAAGGACCTGACATTGGCATACAATATCGTTCTGCAATTTTTTGTCATTCACCTGAACAAGAACAAGTTGCTAAAGAAGCAAAGGAAAAACTCAATCCTATTGCAAAAAAGACTTTTGGGAATGATATTGTCACTGAAATAAAATCTGCATCTACATTTTATCGTGCTGAAGAATACCATCAAAAGTATTTTGAAAAAAACTTCTAGGTTTGCCTTTTCTTTTCTATCACATATCCGATTAAGATCAAAATTACTCCAATCATACTGATTACTATTCCATAGTCAATCCAATCCTCACTTTGATACATGAATGATGATTCAGGCCCAACCATTCCTTGTCCCTGAAAACTGAATATGATTCCAAAAATCACAAGTATGATTCCTGGAATAACTATTGCTACTGACCCCATCAAATTGAATCACTTTTCTCAAGATAAAAATGCGATGTTATACAAAATTTGTCATCTTTAGGAAGAAATTGAAAAGAATTGATTCGTTAGGTAAATCAATTTTTACTCGGTTTTTTAATCCAAATTTCAAAAGAATTTTCTATGTATAGTTGGAATAGTTCTGATGAAAATGCCCCAAAACTCTTCAAATATTCAAATCTGATTGTTTTTGGAAGTGCTGCAGGGTTTGCATTATTGATGGCCTTCTTACTGAACACCTACTATGACGAATTAATCTCTGAACATCCTTACATTATCAACATACTGTTTGCACCCGCATTTGGAATTGGGTTCTTGTATGGTCTGAAAATTTCTGAACGAGCGCTACAACCATCAGAAACCAGAAGTGCATTAAAACGAAAAATCATGAAACTATTTCTTTTCTTTTTAGTAATTGGCGGTTTATTCAGCTCTGTAAATTTTGCATTGCATGGTGGTGCAATGATGCCTGACTCTTCTTTAGTAGATGATGGCATTATCCCTTGGATCACTGAAATGATTACTGCAAACGGTGGTGCGACATTTCTAATTGTTTCAAGTATTACTATAATGGCTGCTGCAACAAGAAGAATTGTTGGTCTTAATGGCGGTATGCTTGGAAAAATAATTACCTTCTCTGGAACATTTGTCTTCTTTTCAATGATTAGTATGAGTCTTACACAAAATGATCCTACAAGCTCTCAAATCTATCTTTACACTTGTTATCACGCTGGAATTATTGGTGGTGCAATGTATCAAATGAATCGTTTTACTTCTAATCTTAATACTTGGGAAGATTACATGAATGGACAGTAATTACTCTACTGTCACAGTTCCTACCATCCAAGGATGAACCACACAATAGTATGGGAATACTCCTTTGTCAGAAAATTCATACTCGAATGTTCCTCCTCCCATAATCATTCCTGAATCAAAAATTCCATCTGGTCCATCTGCTGGTGTTCCACTTGTTGCAAGGTGTGCTGCAGTATCAACATTTTCCCAAATTACAGTTGTTCCTGCTGAAATTACCAAATCTGCTGGTACGTAACATTCGTTTGTTTCTTCACAACCTGGTACGCCTACTCCATCTGGTATTGACACAACTTCTCCTGTTGAGGTAGGTTCTTCTGCCATTTGTTCTTCCATTGGAATAGTTGCTTCTTCTGTACTATCCAAAGTCATTCTAGGAATCTCATACAATGTGTTTCCTGGTTTGACAAACATATCGCACCCTTCACCTAGAAAATTTCCTGCTTTACACATTTCAAAAAATGCGGTCTTGTCTCTTTGCATGTCGTCTGCATATAGTACGTCTGGACCGATCCAAAGCTGAACTAATCCTATTGCTGCTAATGATGCTGCTACAAGTACCATAGACCATCCTACCTTTCTATAATGGTGAGGATTCTGCATCTCTGACATTTACTTTGAGGCAAAATTAGGCAAATTTAAAACTTGAGCCTACTTATTTTTGTAAGTGACCATACAAATTCTTCATTATGAATTTCTTGGACCAATAAAGATCTCCGAGTGGGGTCCACCTATGGATAAAGTAGTTTACATAATTTTCAAGCAAGACAAATCTGGATTTGTCCCACTTTATGCTGGCGAATCTGATAAAACTGAACAAAATGACTTTTTCACACAAAATGACGATTTCAAATGCTGGATTCAACATGCAGGTAATGAAGATTTCTTGTATCTTTCAATTCTGCCTTTGTGGGAATCTGATGAACCTGAGAGAAAACGCATTGTTGAAAAAATTATAGCAAAATATCGTCCGTTGTGCCAAGTTGAGTAATTATTTTGAATTAATCTTATCTTTTACATCAAATAACTGCATTGTCAAAAGATCTATTGCTTTTTTCAGATGATCAAATTCGTTAATAGAATGAATTTGTCCTTCTGTAAGTTTTCTTAGAATTTTGACATTAGCTTTTGCTTCTTCGTCCCTGGCATTTACCTCTAAAGCATTAATTTTTGCCAAAATATTTTCTAAATCTTTAATCATTTCCTCTTTTGGTGCATGTTTATCCATATCCTTGCAATCTTTGTTTCCTATATATGGCTAGAGTTGTTCGTCATCAATCTCTTCAAAAGCATCTAAAAACTGGTTACATGTACAATCTGGAATCTGACATGCACCTCTTCGTAATATTGACTCTGTGGATGTTGTACTTTTATGAATTTCATCTGTATGATGGCAACGTCTACAATTCATGATTGTCCAAATTACATTGGTAATTTAAGGAATTAGAACTGCTCGAGCTTCTATATCTGAATTTTTCAATCTCTCTAAAACCTCGTTTGCCTCTTCTAATGGGAATGACTCTGTAACTACTTTGAAATTATTCTTTTCAGCAATCTCTATTACATCTTTCATATCTTTCATAGAACCAATTAATGTTCCTCTGACTGTTTTTTCTTCAAAGGCTAGAAAATTTGGAATTTTACCGACAGTTGCAATTACCACTGTTCCGCCTTTTTTAACTGATTTTATTGCAGTATCTGTAACTAAATCTGCTGGTGCAAATACGACTGCTGCATCAAATAATCCATAATTATCTTTTATCTGTTTTAAAAAGTCATCTTGAGATTCTGTAAATTGAAATACTTTTTGTGCACCTAGACTTTTTGCAACATCAAGATGTTTCTTCTTTCTTGAAATTCCGGTTACCTCGCATCCTTCAACTTTGGCAAATTGTATTGCCATGTGTCCTACTCCTCCGATACCATAAATTGCAATTTTTTTATTTTTTTCTGGCTCTGCAGCCTTTACTGCCTTGTATGCAGTGATTCCTGGACAAAATAACGGCGCTGCATACTCTGAAGACATACTATCTGGAACTTTTGTAATAAAATTCTCTGATGCGTTAATGTATTCGGTATACCCGCCACGTAATGTCTCACCTGTTATTTCATTTGTTTCACAAAGGTATTCTTTTCCTTCATTACAATATGTGCAATTCATACATGATTTCAATAACGGTGTAATTCCAACTCTATCTCCAACTTTGAATTTTGTAACACCACTTCCAATTTCTACTATCTTTCCAACAACTTCGTGACCTGGAACTGTTGGAAGATTTGGGGGTATTCCAATCTCTTGCCAATCTCCTTCAATTCCGTGAAGCTGAGAATGACAAACTCCACATGCCTCTATTCTGATTAACACTTCATCAGGATTACTTATGGCGTGTTTTTCGATATTTGTTAGCTTTAGTGGTTTTTCTTCAATCTTTTTACATTCGGAAAGAACCATAGCACGCATCTTTTCAGACATATTTTCATCTTATTTGAGGTACTATTATTTTTTAGTAAGGTGTAGTGAGAACATGTATGGCTGAAATCTTAAAAAAAGATGATTTCAAACGTGTGGAATTGCTAAATCTAATTACAAAAAAAGGACATCTGAAAAACCTCACTCCCGATCAATTAGTGGAATTAGATGGATTACTAAAAAAGAAGGATTACAGCAATGATAAAAAAGCAGAAAAATCAAAACAAAAACTCCTAAAACAAATTAACATAGAAATTTACAAACGACACGATACTGCAATCTGGAAAATCTAGATTACATACAAATAATCATCTCTTGAATTTCTATCATGCCAAATCTCCTATCTGAAGAAACTAGTCCATATCTTCTACAACACAAGGATAATCCTGTAGAATGGTATGCTTGGAATGATGAGGCATTAAAAAAAGCAAAAGATGAAAATAAACCAATTTTTCTTTCTGTAGGATATAGCTCTTGCCATTGGTGTCATGTTATGGCTCATGAGTCATTTGAAAATGATGATGTTCAAAGTTGACAGGGAGGAAAGACCTGATTTAGATGATATCTATCAAAAAGTTTGTCAAATGTCCACTGGTCAAGGTGGCTGGCCGTTGAGCGTATTTCTTACTCCTGATCAAAAACCTTTCTATGTTGGAACATATTTCCCTGTACTTGATTCGTATGGTAGACCTGGATTTGGAAGTTTATGTAGACAACTTGCTCAAGCTTGGAAAGAAAAACCAAAAGACGTTGGAAGTTCTGCAGAACAGTTCATGTCAAATCTCACAAAATTAGAGCGAGTTTCTGAAGGTGGAAAAATTGAAAAGTCAATTTTAGATGAAGCTGCAGTAAATCTACTACAAGTTGCCGATACAAACTTTGGAGGTTTTGGTC
>LUMG01000124.1_pt1 | contig 20816 bp, 31 predicted proteins | sample 729691 | NCBI WGS metagenome assembly LUMG01 (sample SAMN03860269, study PRJNA289734) | marine metagenome | biome: seawater column; feature: ocean; material: water; isolation source: Red Sea water column Station 34 - depth 50m | place: Saudi Arabia: Red Sea | collected 2011-10-15 | depth 50 m
GTGGTGCAGTTGCAATGTTGTTAAACGATGCCCCAAGACTTTTAGAATTTGATCCTAAGGTAACATCCACATCAATTAAAAATGAATATGACTTTTACAGACCATTTGGAAAAGAAACCCCAATTGTTCACGGACAATATTCAAACCTACTATATCTCATTCAAGTAAAAAATGCATTAAATGATTACAAAAGAAAGGCACTCAAAACCGGATTAATCGATATGAAAGAAGGGCAAAGTATGCTAGATCACATAGATTACTTCAACATGCATCTTCCATACAGTAACATGGGCAAGAAAGCATTGGCATATCTAGTAAGACATGAATTAAGAAATACCCCAAAATGGAAAGAAGTTATTGCAGAAATCGGAATGGATGAACCAGTTCCTAAAGATCCTAGAGGTACAATTGAATCCATAATTGCCGATTCAGAATTCATGGCAAAAGATAGTGAATTTACAAAGAGATTTGCAAAAACTAGTACATATCAAGACATTTACGAAAACAAGGTTGCAAGCTCACTAATCGCATCAAAAAGTATTGGAAATTTGTATACCGCTTCATTATACCTAGGATTCAGAAGTTGCTTAGAATTCGAGTTCCAGAAAGGAGTAAATCTAGAAGGAAAACGCTTTGGATTTGCATCATATGGAAGTGGAAGCAGTGCAATGGTTTTCAGCGGAGTAATAAAACCAGAACATTTACCAATAGTAAAAGAAATGAACTTGGAAACTGAAATTGGAGAAAGACAAAAACTAAGCTTAGAAGATTATGAAGAGTTACATGAGAATAAACTTGAACCAAATCAATCATTGCTTAATGCAAGAAAAGAATTTGTTTTAGAACACGTAGAAAATATTTCCTCAGATAAAAGAGGAGAAAGAAGATACGCATTTATTGAATAAATCTAATGAGTGAAAATTCACCAATTAAGGATGCAATATATGAAAATATAGAAAGTATTGGAGAAAAGCAAATACATCAATTACTTCTAAACAGTGAATTTTCCGAACTATTTGAAAAAATTTGTGAATCAGTCATACATGAAGTAAAAGAAATTGAAGAATATGAAAAATATGGAACGTTAGCAGAAAGCTTTACACACTATTTATTCACAGAAATGCTGATTCCCAGTCAAAGAAAGATTTTGTTTGAAAATATAGAATTAGACATGGTAATTCCAAATTCAGATCAATTACAAAAAAATAATCATAATGCAATAGTGATATTTTTTGTTAAAACTTCAGACCATGCACAAATAGAACACAAAATTCAAGAGATAAAAAAAATTCAGAATAACGATTCTAACATATGGGTTATTTCAAAAGATAACCTAAAAATTTCCCAATCAACATACACTATAGCAAATGAAGATGAATATGGAATTGCTCCAGAAACTTTCTTACCTGTCAAACCAAAGATTTGTTGTTTGAGATTTGATAACTCATATCCATCAGAAACGTTTTGATTTACTAAAATTCCTAGTGTATTCAATTTTTTTTTCTGTGCATGTTCATATGTCAGCATCAAATGATTGACAGTACCAATTTTGGAACCAGTTACAATGAATGAATCCAGATTTAATTCAGATATTAGATCAGAAACAAAATAATTGTGGGATATGGGAGTCATAATTCCTCCTATACCTTCAACAATTACAACATCATGTATCGCTGTAAGTTGTTTGTATGCATCAACTACCTTGGACATATCAATTTCAAGATTGAGTTGTTTACATGCATCGTAGGGCGACGTAGGTATTTCGAAATAATATGGATTTACAAGTTCAATTGGATCATTTGATCCAGAATATTTCAATAAAATTTCTACATCCTCAGAGATAGAATCTGCTGATTCTTTGTAACCAGATGCAAAAGGCTTCATCACACCAACATTGACACCTTTATCAAAAAGATATTTAGCTATGGCTGCGCTAACACATGTTTTGCCAACATCAGTATCAGTGCCAGTAATAAAAAAAGAATTCATTGAAATTTCCTGGACAATGATTTGATGGTAGAAATTGTACCGTCAATTAAAAAATTGAGATCTTTATTGGAGATAGCTAATGGGGGAACAAGCATTATGATATTTCCTAACGTTCTGAAATAGATTTGATGTTTTCTGCCTTCCTCAAATACTAATTTGTTTATGGATTTGTTAGATGAAAGAGGTTTTCTTGAGTTTTTCTTTTGGACAAGCTCTATTCCCATGACCATACCCTGATAACGAATTTCACCCACCAAATCCAAAGTAGAGATTTCGTCCAACCTATTTTTAAAAATTTGAGATGTTTTTTGGATTTTTTCAATCAAGTTATGTTTTTCATACAATTCAAGATTTTTTAACGATAAAGCAGCCGCGGTAGGATTTCCAGTGTAAGTATGACCATGAAAAAGATGTTTGAATTCCGAGAATTCACCAAGAAATGAATCGTTAATTTTTTTTGTAGTTAATGTTGCAGCAAATGTTTGATATCCACCGGTAAGCATTTTTCCAAAAGAAACAATATCCGGAGTAGAATTTTGAGATTGGTATTCGATCATTGAACCTAACCTGCCAAAACCAGTTGCAATTTCATCCAATACAAATAGAACATCATTTTTTTTACATATTTTAGAAATCTTTTTTTGGTAATTTTTAGGATAAATTATCACACCTCCGGCCATTTGTGCGCCACTTTCCATAACAAATGCTGCAATGGAGTTATCTTTCTCGAGTTTATTTTCAATTTTGGATAAACAGGTTTCCAGATATTCTTCTGAAGATTCTTTGGGATTACCTCCAGCAATTACAGTTCGAGGAACAGGAAATTGTGTTGTGGAGAATAATTTAGAGCGAAATTTAGAAAAAAATTCAGGAACATAGCCTACAGACATTGCTCCAAAGGTATCACCATGATAACCATTTTCTAAAGTTGCAACATTCGTTTTTTTATTTTCACCTATATTTCGCCAATATTGTAAAGCGATTTTTATTGCAATTTCCATAGCAGTAGAACCATTATCTGAAAAGAAAACAGAATTCATTTTTGGGTTTAATTGTAATAATTTTTTAGATAATTTTTCAGCAGAAGGATGAGTTAGGTTGAACAACGGCGTATGCTGAATTATTTTGGTTTGTTTAATTATTTCAGAAACCAATTCAGATTTTGAATGTCCCCAAACATTACACCACATACTTGCAACACCATCAAGCATTTTTCCACCTTTTGAATCATACAACCACATACCTTTTGCAGAAACTATTTCAGGAAAAGAGGTCCATTCAGACATTTGGGTATTAGGATGCCATACAGAACTATGCGAGTTCATACGAATCATGATTTTTACGAGTAATTAATGGTTAACCATCCATAAGATGTAAGTTAACGCTTATTTAGTGAATTTTTTAATTTTGAATATGCAAAATGAGACCGAATTAATCATTGAATGTAAAAACAGAGTACTCTCAAATCAATCATTAACTAAAGAAATGATGAGTCAATTATTCAATATTGACGATAAGAGATTAAGTCAATTATCAGATGCAGCAAATGAAATTACAAGAACATTTCAAGGCTCCAAAATAGATGTTGAACAGTTAGCAAATATTAAAAAAAATTATTGTAGTGAAGATTGTACATTCTGTAGTCAATCGGCATTTTTCGATACAGGAATTGACAAATATCAATTAATGTCTGCAGAAGAAGTAGTTAGACAGGCAACAGATGCAAAGAAAGCAGGTGCACACTCATATTGTTTAGTTGCAGCATGGAGAGAACCATCGGATAAAGATTTTGAAAAAGTCTGTCACATAATCGAGGAAGTGAATGAGAAAGTTGGAATTTCAATTGAATGTAGTTTGGGATTTCTTACAATTCAACAGGCAACAAAATTAAAAGAATTAGGTGTGATAAGATATAATCATAATTTAGAAACTTCTGAATCTAAATTTCCAGAAATTTGTACAACTCATACATATCAAGACAGAATCGACACATTACATACCGCAAGAAAAGCAGGATTAGAGCTTTGTACAGGAGGAATAATTGGAATGGGAGAGACAAGAAGTCAAAGGGAAGAACTGGTACAAGCCATATCTAATCTCAATCCTGAAGAAGTGACAGTAAATCTTTTGGTTGCGTTTCCGGGAACTCCTTTAGAATTACAAACTCCATTAAGTTTAGAAGAAATACTACGAGTGTTTGCAGTTTTGAGATTTTTACTTCCAAAGAGCATCATAAAGATATCCGGAGGGAGAGAAGTAAATTTAGATGATGACGGAAAAGAATTACTTCTCAGCGGTGCAAATGGAATTATCAGCTCAGGATATTTGACTTTGGATGGAAACTCCATGCAGAAAGATGTTAAGATGATAAAAGAGATTGATCTTGAAGCCTAAATTTGGCACACTTGAAAAAAAATTAAGTGGAATTAAAAAAAATAATTTATTGCGAAATCTTCAGGACAGTAAGGTAGAAAAACAATTCATAAAACTAGATGGGAAAAAACTCTTGAATTTTTCATCAAATGATTATTTAGGAATGAAACCAGGCAGGCTGAAACACATTCAATTTCAATCAAGTTCAAGATTAGTTTCAGGAAATGATACAAGCTTTTCAAAATTAGAAAAAAAACTTGCGAAACATAAATCACAAGAAAAATCAATAATTTTTCCTACAGGATATATGGCAAATCTTGGATTAATTTCTTCGATTGCAACAAAACAAGATACGATATTTAGTGACGAACTAAATCACGCAAGTATTGTTGAAGCGTGTAAATTATCTGGTTCAAAAATTAAAATTTTCAAACATAATGACATGAATGATCTAGAGAAAAAAGTTCAAAAAACTAAAGGAAAAAAACTTCTGATTACCGAAGGAATATTCAGTATGGACGGAGATTGGTCAAAATTAAATGAAATTTGTCAAATATCTGAAAAACATGGAATGATTACAATACTAGATGACGCACATGGAGATTTTGTACTAGGAAAAGATGGAAAAGGAACCGCGAATTTTTTTGATGTTGAAAACAAAATTGATCTATATGTAAGTAGTCTTAGTAAAGGCCTGGGAAGTTTTGGAGGTTATGTTTGTGGGAAAAAAAAGTTAATTGATTTATGTATAAACACATCAAAGACATTCATTTACACATCCGCATTGCCAGGATCAATAAATCAATATTCACTTAATAGATTTAATTCAAACAGAGAAGTGTACAGAAAAAAATTATGGAAAAAAATTAATCTATTTCATAAAAGATTGGATGAAATTAAACTTCAAACCACATCCACAAGTCAAATAATTCCAATAATCATTGGAAATGAAAAAAAAGCAATGGAGTTTTCAAAATTTTTAAAAACAAAAGGAATTTTTGCGCAAGCAATTAGATATCCAACAGTAAAAAAAGATCAAGCACGCATCAGAATTTCAATTAGTGGTTGGTTATCGGATAAAGAGATAGAATATTCTATACAGATTTTAGAAAAAGCTAAAAGAAAGTTTAACCTAAAATGATTAGCGCATCATATCAAATCCACCTATTGCCGGAGAACCAACAATAAATGCACCTACTACAATAGCACCCAATAGCCCAATAACGATATAAAATCTTGAGTTCATATGAAAAACTACGATTCCTAGGATAAAAACTCATTTGTGTTAATGATTTTATAAAATGAAATCAGAGAAGTGGTGTGGCGGAAATTTCAATAGCAATTGCATTTTTAGCAGGAATTGGTTCCTTTTTTGCACCATGTATTTTACCTATGGTTCCAGCATTTTTGGCATATATTTCAGGAACAACACTATCAGAGGTTAAAACGAAGAATAATGTCATTTCTATTAACAAATCAAATGTATTTTTGAATTCAATATTTTTTGTACTTGGTTTTTCAGTAGTTTTTTCTGCGTTAGGCGTAGCAATAAATTCAATTTTCTATGAAAACGCAAATCAAATTGTATCTGAATTTAATCAGATAGGAGGCATAATCATCATAGGATTTGGGGCATACATGATTCTAAGTCATAAAATTCGTATACTCAATATCGAAAAAAAAATATTTCCAAAAAGTGCAGGCGCAAGATTCCCAGTATCATTTTTGTTTGGAATGGCATTTGCAGCAGGATGGACACCATGTGTCGGACCAATTTTAGGCACAATAATCACTCTTGCAGCAACATCTCCCGGAATCGCATTCAATTTACTTCTTGCATATTCTATAGGCATGGGAATTCCATTTGTAATAATGGGAGCTTTAATTTCAAAATCCAGTAGGATAATTTCAAAGATTGGAAAACATTTGAAATACTATACAGTTTTGTTTGGAATAGTAATAATTGCATTAGGCATACTAGTATTTTTCAATCAATTGGTTTTAATTGCAAACTTTCCACTTCTAAATGAATTACTGTTATTGAGTTAAAATGAAAAAAGAATACAAATACGCATCAATATTTTTTGCAATAATTGCAGTAGGCATAATTTCTATTTCATATTTTTATGATGAAGTGGATCTAAAAAGAAATACAACTAATGATATCACAGCAGTTGATAAAACATTCTTGAGAACATCTCCAGAATTAAAAGGAATTTCAGGATACATTAACACATCTTTAGAAGAAATAGAACAAGACATTGATGGCAAAGTAGTTCTATATGATTTTTGGACATATAGTTGCATCAATTGTATCCGAACGTTACCATATCTTACAGCATGGGATGAAAAATATTCGGATGAAGGATTAGTAATCATAGGAATACACACACCTGAATTTGAATTTGAAAAAGAATTCGACAATGTTGTTTTTGCAACTAAAAAATTTGGAATAAAATATCCAGTAATACAAGATAATGATAAAGAAACTTGGAATGAATTTCAAAATAGATATTGGCCAAGAAAGTATATTGCAGATCATGAAGGCTACATAAGATTTGATCATATTGGAGAAGGGGCATATGCAGAAACAGAGAAAGTAATTCAGGCACTGTTAGAAGAAAGATCAGTTGCTCTTGGAAATACATTAGAAAAAAAAGAATTAGTTAATCTGGATGAATTCAAACATGCAACATTTAGAACACCCGAACTATATTTTGGATTTAATTTCGCAGAAGGTAGAAATCAATTAGGTAATGAAGAAGGATTCTCAAAAAACCAAATAGTCACATATCAATTACCTGAAAAAATGAGACAGCATTATTTCTACATGGAAGGCATGTGGAAAAATAATAATGATGGAATGAAATTGATTTCAGATTCAGGAAAAATTGTTTTGAATTTTAATGCAAAACAAGTGAACATAGTTGCATCTGAAAATGCCATGTTGCATATAGGATATGATGGAAAAGATATACCGAAAGACGTTAGAGGAAAAGACGTATCATCTGATGGAACAGTTAAGATTTCAGAGCCCAGATTGTATAATTTGATAGACTCACAAGAAGAAGGTCCTCATGAGATAATTATTGAAGTTGAAAGCCCTGGTTTTGAGATATTCACATTTACTTTTGGCTGAAGTTATTAGTAAAATCTTAGATTACTTAAGAAAAATTGATCCATTTAGATTAATTTTTTTTAGTCGTTCTATAAAATGCCAAATTTTTCAGTTTCATACATGGTATCATTCTCAGAGAAATGGAATGTTTTGAAGAATAAGGAAACATTATCCCAAAAATTTATGGGCACAGTAAAACCAGATGCACCTCTGAAAAATAGATTAGATTTAGCACAAAAGAGACTACAACAACAGATTGTAAAATTAGGAGAAACAGAACAAAAATTAAAACAAAAAGATTCAATGTTTATGGATAAAATTGTAGAAGCAACAAAAACAAACAACCAAGCTTATGCAAAAATGTATGCAACAGAATTAGCAGAGATTAGAAAAAATAACAAAACAGTAAGTAATGCAAAATTATCAATGGAACAAGTTCAAATTAGATTAAACACAGTATCAGAATTAGGAGATGTAGTGGTAACATTAAGTCCATGTATGTCATTAATCAAAGGATTAAGTACATCATTAGGAGGAATGATGCCAGAAGTTGCAGAATCGATGCAGGATCTATCAAGTATGCTAGGAGACATTGCAACAGGTACAACAATTACAAACGAAGGAACAATGGGAGAATTCACAACATCTAACAAAGAAGCACAGTCAATATTAGATGAAGCACAGGCAATGGTTGAAGGTCAAACTAGACAAAGTATGCCAGAACCACCAGTTAGTGGAAACAGTGTTGAAGATATTTTAAGAGAAAGAGAAGCAATCTAGTCTTTTTTCTTAATTTCTTGAAGTAATTTTTTAATTCTAGAGATAGTTGGATAACTATAACCACGTTTTCTATAATTCTTAATCATTAATTTCCAATTATTTAATCTCCAGGTAGCTTGTTCAGCAGTAATAGAATGAACTTCATTATTGATTATACTTTTTCTACCAACTTTTAGAGTTCCAGCATCTTTTGCATCCCATCTATTTTTCGCAAATTTTAATCCAATTAATATTTCAGATATAGGCATATCAGAAAAATAAGATTTGATTTTATCTATTTGATCTTCAGATAATTCATCTTTTGTTCTAACTGAGATCTCTCTTACCATAAATTAACAGATTATTACTAGAATATCATAAATTTGCTAAATTTGATTAAACAAGATAGTATTTTTTTCAACATCCAAGAAAGCTAAAAAATGAATGCTTACAAGCAGTCATGTATATAGCAGATCCAAAGATCCCAACTGCCACAAGAGCAATAGGAATTACGACAATTTTTTCTTTGTATCCCATATGACCAATTTTCGCAATTGTTAAATTAACCTTGGCAAGGATATTGATTATCATGATGCCATCACAGCAAGGTTATGACCGTGCCATCACAGTATTTTCACCAGATGGAAGATTATACCAAGTAGAATACGCAATTGAGACAGTCAAAAGAGGAGCACTTGCAGTAGGAGTTAGAACAAAGAATGGCGTAATTATCGCAGTAGAAGAAAAATCAAGAAAATTACAAATTATCACCACACCTCAGAAAATATTTCAAATCGATTATCATATAGGAGCAGCAGCTGCAGGATACATTCCAGATGAAACTAGTATATGACGAACCAGTTGAAGTTGAAACAGTTGCAAAACATCTAGCTGATCAATGTCAACAATATACACAATATGGAGGTGCAAGACCAATAGGAGTTTCATTGATCATAGGAGGAATTGATCCGGCAGGAACTAATTTGTACATGACAGACCCAAGCGGTTCATACATTTCATTCAATGCAATATCAATCGGTGCAAATTCTGACGTAGTAAATGAATTCTTAGAAAAGAACTACAAAGAAGATATGTCATTAGATGATGCAGCATCATTAGCAATTGCAGCAATCTACATTTCCAGTGAAACAAAAGATGGAATTGAACATATCAAAATGTCAAAAATATCTGGAGAACAAGGAACTTTTGAATTCATCGGTGATGAAGAATTAACAAAATTTGCCGCAAATGCAAAATCAAAATATCCAGCTGATGGAAAATAAACAATTTACATCACACATACAAGGTTTAAAATGAAATTATCAATTGCAATACCTGATTCATCATTAAAAGATGAAAAAAAACATGAAAATAAAACACGTAAAATTTTTCAGATTGCTCGTGCAGCAGGAATATTTCAAGTAAATAATATTATAATTTACAAAGATGGAAAAGAATTTGAAAATGATTCAAAATTATTATCAACAATTCTAAGATTCCTCGAAACCCCACAAAATTTTAGAAAGCGTTTGTATCCAAAATCAGGATTACTGCAGTTTGTAGGAGCACTGTCACCAGTTAAAATGCCAAATCAAACTGTTACATCAGATGCAAAACAAGTAAAAAAAGGAGACATTAGAGAAGGAGTTATTTTTCCAAAAGATGGAAAAAAATTTATTGACATAGGTATTGATCATTCAATTCCATATCATGGAAAAAAACAAATCGATAAGAGAGCAATCATAAAAATCAAGGATACATTTCCAAATTTTACAGTACATGATATAGAAAAAGATCAATTACCAAATTTTTGGAGTTACAACGTAAAACATGGAGGAAATTTATTTTCATTACTAACCGAGTGGAAAGGACCAAAAATACTTACAAGCAGAAAATCAAAGAAAATCAAGAACGAAGATATGCAAAAAATTCTTTCATCTAAAGAAGAGATTTTGGTAGTATTTGGTACAACTGACAAGGGAATCCATGAGATGTTAGATAAGAAGATCAGCAATATTCAGAATTTTAAAGCATGGAATTTTTTTCCACATCAAGGAACAGAAACAGTTCGTCTTGAAGAAGCAATTTTAGGCTGTTTATCAATTATCAATGCCCATACATTTAACAAATAAATGATAAAAAAATTATAAATTTGATATGAATAATCAGAGAAAATTTTTGATATTGGCAGTATTAGTGGGAATTGCAGGAGTTGGAATAGGAGCAGCTACAATTTTTTCAATGATATCTGAATTATATTCCCCATAGAAAAAATTACAACAATTAACAAAGAAAATTGGGATTCTCACAGTATATAATGGGGTTAACGACTTTTTTCATTTATCCATGGGACATAGAAAACGTAGTCAACCAAGAAGAGGAAGTCTAGCATACTCGCCTAGAATACGCGCAAAGAGTATGGAAGCACGAGTTCGTGCATGGCCAAAAGTAGAAGGTGATGAGCCAAGACTGCTTGCACATGCAGGATACAAAGCAGGTTGTGTTCAACTAGTTAGCATAGACGATAGAGAGCACACACCAAGCCATGGAAAACAACTTGTTACACTTGGAACAGTGATTGCAACACCCCCAATCACCATAGTAGGAATTAGAGGATATTCCGTAGATGCAAATCATACAAGAAATGCAGAATTCGATTCATTTGCAAAAGATTTACCAAAAAATGTACAAAATAATTTAAAAATTAAAACAGAAGGAACACCACTCGACGAAGCAGAAAAACATCTCAAAAAAATTAAGGAGATTTTTGCAATAGTAACAACAACACCAGTGGATGTTAATCTAGAAATGAAAAAACCTTACATCTTTGAAGTTAAAGTTGAAGGAGGAGACATACCAAAACAATTTACATTTACCAAAGAACTCTTAGGAAAAACAGTCAAAGTAGATGAAGTATTCGAAAGCGGAACTTATGTAGATACAGCAGCAATTACAAAAGGAAAAGGATGGCAAGGTGTAATTTACAGATGGGGTGCAAAAAGAAAACAACATAAATCAAGAAAAACAGTTAGAGAAATTGGTTCACTAGGTCCAATCTCACCACAAAGTGTCATGTATACAGTTCCAAGAGCAGGACAGACAGGATTCCATCAAAGAGTAGAATATGATAAACGAATTATGATAATGAGTAATACTGAGAAAGAAGAATACAAGATTAATCCGGATGGAGGATTCAAACATTTTGGAAATGTTACCGGAGATTTCATAATCGTGAAAGGCTCAGTTCCAGGAACATATAGAAGATTAATCAAACTTAGAAAACAAATTAGAAATGAACCAAAGAAAATAGTCAAACCAAATGTACTGGAGGTTGTAATCTAATGAAAAGAGATGTTCTAAACATAAACGGTAAAAAAGATGGCGACATTGATTTACCAAATGTTTTTGAAACAGAAGTAAACCGCACTATAATTCACAAAGCATACATTAACTTAGAATCACATGGATTCCAAAAACATTCTACAAAACCAACAGCAGGTATGGAAGTAGTTGCAGACTCAAATGATCCACCAACTGGTAGAGGCGTTGCAAGAATTGCCAAGATCAAAGGAGGAGGAGGAGGTCGTGCAGGACAAGCTGGAGAAGTTGCATCAACTAGAGGAGGTAGACAAGCACATCCACCAAAAGCTAACAAAGTAATCTATAAAAAATTGAATAAAAAAGAGAATAAACTTGCATTATGTTCTGCATTAGCTGCAACAACTTCAAAAGAACTAGTTGAGGGCAGAGGTCACAAAGTAGACGGAATAGATTCACTCCCATTAATCATTTCAGACGATATTGAAAAAGTCTCAAAGACTTCAGAATTAATCAAAGTCATAGACGATTTGAAAATTACCCAAGATACAGACAGATTAAAAAATAGAAAAAGAAGAACTGGAAAAGTTGCATTAAGAGGAAGAGTTTCCAAAGTAGGAAAAAGTGCATTATTTGTAGTATCAAAATCGGAAAATATTTCAAAAGCAGCAGCATCAATTCCGGGAATTGACGTATGTGAGGCAAAGAACCTAAGCGTTCTAAATTTGGCTCCAGGAGGAACTTTGATCAGATTAACAGTATTCTCAAAGAAAGCAATAGAAGAAATTGCTGAAATTAAATCACGACATCTAGAATTAATGGTGACCTTGAAATGAATGTAGAAACAGCAACAAAAATTATTCTAAGACCATACATTACAGAAAAAACGTATGCACTAGTTGAAAATGAATCAAAAATCTGCTTTTTGGTTGAAAAAGAAGCAACAAAACCTCAGATTGCAGAAGCTGTACAAACACTGTATAATGAAGGCGTGCTTAAAGTTGATACTGCAAGAACCATTTATGGAAAAAAAGCATTTGTTAAATTAACATCTACAGACAAAGCAAGAGACTTGGCAAACAAGATAGGTATGATGTGATTGGTATAAATGACTCATAAAAACAGAATTTTGCAAGGAGACATGTAGAAATGGTCAAAGTAGTAAATAGCTTTAAAGGAAAAACAACAGAGGAATTACAAAAACTTCCTAACGACGAGTTGTTTGTATTGTTAAATGCAAGACAAAGAAGATCATTGAAAAGAGGACTTTCAGATAACAAGAAAAAATTGATAGCCGAAATTAAAGAAATGAAAGAAGGAAAAAATAAAAATCCAATTAAAACACATCAAAGAGATCTAATAATTTTACCTTACATGATAGGACTAACAATCAACGTCTTTGACGGAAAAGAATTCAAACCAATAGGAATTGGCGCAGAGATGGTTGGACATTACATAGGAGAATACGCAATTACAAACAAGAGAGTGAATCATGGAGCCCCAGGAGTTGGAGCATCAAGATCTAGTTTGTATGTACCACTAAAGTGATTAAAATGGCAAGATACAGTTACGCGTTTCAAGGTTTTGATGCAACAAAGCATGTTAGAGCTTCAATTCGTGAAAAAAAGATTTCACATAAACATGCAAGGGAAACAGCAAAAGCAATCAAAGGACTAACACTTGAAAAAGCTAGAGATTACATGTTAAGTGTAATTGCAAAAGAGAGAGCCATACCATTTGCAAGATTTAAGAATCAAGTAGGTCACAGAAGTGATCCTGGAATGATGTCTGGAAGATATCCAGAAAAAACAGCTGGTGAATTTTTGAAACTGTTAGATAATTTAGAATCAAATGCAGAATACAAAGGAATGGATATGGATAGATTAAAGATAATCAATGCAACATCACACAAAGGTGTCGCAATCAAGAGATTCATTCCTAGAGCACAAGGTCGTGCAACAGATAAGAATGACATCTTAACACATGTGGAATTGGTGGCACAGGAGTTTTAGAAATGACTACAGTGAAGAATGTTATCAAAGACAACTATAACATGATGCAATTGCGAGATTACTTAAGAGCAAAGATCAAAGATGCAGGATTTTCAAACGTTGAAGTTTCAAAGACACCAACAGGAACAAGAGTGGTCTTACACGTGACAAGACCAGGAATTGTAATTGGTAGAAAAGGAACAGGAATTAAAGAATTAACAGAAAAATTAGAAACAGAATATGGATTAAAAAATCCACAAATAGCTGTTGAAGAAATTACAAAACCAGAACTATCCCCAGAAGTAATGTGTAATAGAATGGCATCACATCTTGAAAGAGGTACAGCATTTAGACGTGCAACAATGTGGACAATTCAACAAATTATGGAAGGAGGTGCAATGGGAACCGAGATTACAATTTCAGGAAAATTAAGAGGCGACAGATCTGCATTTGAAAAACATTCTCAAGGAATTTTACCAAGAGCAGGACATCATGCAGATGTAATAGTATCTGAAGATATCGCACATGTGGAAACTCCTATGGGATTGATTGGTGTAAGAATAAGAATTGCCAGAAAAGAAAGATTAATTCCTGAATTCGAGATGAAGGGTAAAACACAGGCACAAAAAGATGAAGAGACTAGAATTAAGAAAGAAGCAGACGAAGCACTCGCTAAAGCACAATCAGAATCAGAGATAATTAAAATTGAAGAAGAAAAGATGAAAGAAATGCCTGACACACTAGAAGATGAAGAGGAGAAGATGAAATAATGGCCATGTTAAAGATGAAATCAATTAGAGAATTAAATGAAAAAGACTTGAAAGATAGAATAGTGCAAATGAAAACAGAATTATCAAAGTTACAGACTGAAGATGCAAAAGGCACACTCAGAAAAGAAACTGGAAAAATTAGAAAGGTCAAAAAAGAAATTGCAAGACTGTTGACAAGACTAAACGAGGTAAAGAAAAATTGAATCTAGTTACACAATCAGAATTTGATTTAATTGGACAACAAGTAACAATTTCAGATTCAAAGAATAAAGAAATTGTAGGAATTAAAGGTAAAATAACCATGGAAACAAAAAATATGTTCATAATTAAAACTGAAAATGGAAAGAAAAGTATTCCAAAAAACATATGCCAATTAAGCAATAATGAAGGAATAATTGAAACAGATTCTTCCAAATTAAGTAAAAGACCACATGAAAGATTGGAGATGTTATCATGACCCGAAATATTGGAATCAAAGTAAAAGCACCTAAAGAGGAACCAAAAGAAGGAGATAAAAAAAATCCATTTAACGGAACACTTCCAGTACGTGGAAAATTATTTGAAGGTAAAGTTGTAAAATCAAAAGGAAAAGATACAGTCGTACTTCAAAAAGAGGCTCCAGTTTACTTTAGTAAATTCAAGAGATATGGAAGAAGTACCAGCAGAATTCACGCACACGTACCATCAAACTTACAAGTTAATGAAGGCGATACAGTTGTTGCTGCAGAATGCAGACCAATAGCAAAATCCGTATCTTTTGTTGTAGTGGAGGTTAAAGAATAATGGGCGGAGCACGTAGTAAAGGCGGTAAAGGAGTAGAAGACTTCAAACCATACATTACAAGATCAATACCAGTAGGTGCAAGAATTACTTGTGCAGATAATTCAGGTGCAAAAATTATTGAAATTGTTAATGTACATCAACACAAAACAAGAACATCAAGACTTCCTGCAGCTTCTGTAGGAGACTTTTGTAATGTTGTAGTTAAGAAAGGACCAGCAGAATTAAGAAAACAAATTCACGGCGCAGTTATAATTAGACAAAAATATGCAGTACATAGACCAAACGGAGTTCGAGTTCAATTCGAAGACAATGCAGGAGTATTAATCACACCTGAAGGCGAAATGAAAGGAACAGACATCAAAGGTCCAGTTGCATCAGAAGTTACAGAAAAATGGCCAAGAGTAGCAAATTTGGCAAAAATGGTGGTATAAAATGAATAGATCATCACTTCCAAGAAAAACAAGAAACCAGCAAATTTACTATGCAGCAATGCAAACAGCAAGTAAACAACTATCATGTGCACTTTCAAAAGATTTAAGAAAAAAATATGGTAAACGTAGCGCACGAATCAAAGAAGGCGATACTGCAAGCATAATTCGAGGAGAATTTGCAGGAGTTGATGGAAAAGTTACTAAAATATCAGTCGCAGATAGAGGCGTAAACATAGAGGGAGTAAAAAAAGAGAAACTCAAAGGCGAAAAATTTGATGTTTATGTTCATACAACAAATATTGTTTTGACAGGTTTAGATTCAGGAGATAAATGGAGAATGAACAAGTTAGAAGGAAAGAAAGCAACCGCTGCAAGAGCAGAGGATAAACCAAAAACTGAAACAAAACAAGAAAAAGTGAAAGAAGAAAAGAAAGATACAAAAAAAGAGACAAAAGCAAAAAAAGGAGATAGTGAATAATAATGGTAAAAATTGCAGGTAGTAAGAAACTCAAAAGACAAATGGCACCACTTTTCTGGGGAATTACCAGAAAGAACAAAAGATTTGTACTCACAGTAAAACCAGGAGCTCAATCAAAACATGCATCAATACCAATAGCAGTATTCCTAAGAGATACCATCAAAACTGTTACCAGCCTAAGAGAAGCAAAATCAGTAATCTATGCAGGCAAAATAAAAGTAGACGGCGTAATTAGAAAATCATTACATCATGGCGCAGGATTAATGGACGTTATTGAATTAGAAGGTGCAAACAAAACATACAGATTAGTACCTCAAGATGGAACACTACTAAAGCCAATTGAAATTGAAGATGCAGAAAAGACAAAAAAATTTGTAATAGTAAAATCAAAAACCACAATTAAAAACGGAAAAACACAAATTGGTTTTCATGATGGAAAGACACTCATTGATGAAACACCAGTATCAGTTGGAGACACATGTGTTTTACAAATACCAGACATCAAAATTTTATCAGTAATAAAATTAGAAAAAGGAATGAATTGTTTGATTACTAAAGGTGTTAACGCAGGAAAGATTGGTAAAGTAGACGAGATAAAAGAAGGAACATTCAGTATTCCAAAAAGCCTAGACATTACATTTGATGATAGACAAATTGAGATTCCAGCAAGATTGGTAATGCCAATTGGAAAAACTGAACCGGAGATAAAGATTAGGTGATTTTATGGCACAAGAAGTACAAAATGTAATGAGAGAAATAAAACTGGAAAAAGTTGTCCTAAACATGGGTCTTGGAAAATCAGGAGATGCAGTAGAGATTGCTAAAAAAGCATTAGGAGAGATATCTAACAGAAAAGTAAACGATAGACCAGCTAAAAAAGCAATCAGAGATTGGGGAATTAGAAAAGGAGAACCAATTGGTGCAGCAGTTACAGTAAGAGGCAACGATGCAAAAGAATTGTTAAAAAGATTGTTAGAAGCAAAAGGAAATAGAATAAAAGGTCGTTCATTTGACAACATGGGAAATGTTTCTTTTGGAATTTTAGAACACATCGACATTCCAGGAATAAAATATGATCCAAAGATTGGAATTTTAGGACTAAACATCACAGTGAGATTAACAAGACCAGGATTCTCAGTAGCTACAAGAAGTAAACACAAAGCTAGTGTAGGAAAACATCACAAAATCACACCTGATGAAGCAAAAGCATATCTAACAAAAGAATTTGGAGCAAGTGTAGAATAATGGCTGAAAAACAAAAAGACATGTTTGGAAAAAACAGAAACTATGGAGATAGAGGAACAGGATACACACCTAGAAAACAAAGTATTCCAGGCACAACAAATGAAAAAAGATACGGCAGAGGCGCACGATGGTGTAGAAGATGCGGATGTTATGTATCAATTCAAAAATATGACTTGTTATTATGTAGACAATGTTTCAGAGAAGTAGCAACTTCCCTAGGATTCAAAAAATTAAGGTGATATGATATGCCAGCAATGAACGTACTAGCAAATTTGTTTGTAACAATTTACAATACAGAATCTCGAAGAAAAGGAGAATGTACTGTACTTCCAACATCAAAAATTGGTACAAACGTTTTAGACACATTGAAAAAAGACGGATACATAAAAGATTATGAAAGAACCGAAGATAACAGAGGCGGAAAATACAAAATTGATTTAATGGCAAAAATTACAAAATGTGGAGCCATTAGTCCAAGATTTAAAGTAAAAAAAGATGAATACCTAGAATGGGAAAAACAATATCTTCCTTCATTCAATAGAGGAATGTTGATTGTTACAACAAACCAAGGAGTAATGTCACATCACGAAGCATCAAACAAAGGATTAGGGGGATTTTTGATAGGATATGTCTACTGAGTTAGTTGATAAATTAGCAACTGAATTAGAAATTCCAGAAGGAGTTACTGTCACATACAATAAACCAATGATAACAGTTCAAGGACCATTAGGAAAAACATGGAAGAGTTTCAAAAAAATTCCAGTTACAATTGAAGTTACAGATGGTAAAGTTCTATTCAAAGCACAAGGAACTAGAGACAAAAGCCGTGCAATAATGAATACAGCAAGATCATTAATCAGAAATCTTTGTGAAGGAGTTGTCGAAGGTTATACAATTAAAATGAAAATTGTATTCTCACACTTTCCAATTACTGTCAAAGTTGACGGAAAAACAGTTCTAATTGAAAACTTCCAAGGAGAACGTGCAGCAAGAAAGACAAAGATTTGGGGAGATACAAAAGTAATTCCAAAAGGCGATGACGTAATAATTACAGGTCATGTTTTAACAGATGTTTCACAGACAGCAGCAGAAATTGAAAATGGTTCAAGAGTAAAAAATAAAGATCATCGAGTATTTTTAGACGGAGTCTATAAATTCGAAAAGAAGAAGGGCATAGAGAATTAATTTTAAGATAATTGGCCTTAGATAACGATTTCAAAGAACAAACTGAAAAATTAGTTTCAGAAACACTAGAGCTATACAAAAGTGCAGGAGCATCACCTAGAATTGGAGATGTTTGGAAATGCGAAAATACTGGAGACTTTTTGTGTGGTTTTTTTGTTGGAGAAATGGTCGGTTCAGCATTAAGTGCATTTCAAGTATATCATAAAAGAGAACCAAGTGCCGAAGAACATATGGAAATTGTAGGAATTGTGGAAAAACATTCTGATCAAATAGCTGCTTTTTTCACAAAATTCAATCCGAATTAATTCGTCGGAAGGATTAAATCGCATTTTACTTGGAAAAAACTAATGCCGCGTTAGCTCAGCCTGGTAGAGCGTTCGACTGTTAATCGATTGGTCATCAGTTCAAATCTGATACACGGCGCCTTTTAATTTTCAGAAAATTTTAGATCATTTTTTTGCACGTTGTTAGTTTAGATCGTTAGACAGGAGCGATCTAATATTGGATCTATTATAGTAAATATGCAGGAGTGTTACATTGGCCAGAACTAGAAGAGCCAACAGGTATTGTGTCGATTGTGGTGCAAGACTGGTTTATTATCCAAGACTATCAAACCCAAAAGCACCAAATGAACATCGAGTATTGGTTTACGCATGTCCGGATTGTACAGAAGACTTTGAAAAACCAAAGATGTTTTCCATAAAACGAAATGTAACAGAAGATCCTTTAGAAACAGTCGAAATAGAGATAACACAGATTCAGAAAAAACTTGCAAAAAGTAAATAGGAGAAAAATTTTCCAGAAAACAACATGTATCCAGAAAGAATTCGTTCACGATGGTGGTATTTAGCTCCAATTTTTATCGGACTTATTGGAGGAATAATTGCATACTTTGCAATTAGAAGAGATGATCCTCAAAAAGCTAAAAGATGTTTAATGGTAGGTATCGGGCTGACGGCAGTCAACGTAATCTTAAATCTTGCAATATTATCTACAGGAAGTTTTGAGCAAGAATTCAACGTAAATGTGTAAATGTTTCTAAACTCGAATTTAGAAATATTCTTAATTTGAACGTGTTAAACTAGTTATAGCATGAATAGTTTTGTTCCTCATGTCACGTCTTAGAGACAATGTGGAAAGATGGCTAATACATGAAAATTATGATTTCAAACAAGGTAAATCAGATGATGCAACATTCAAAATTATCATCAATAATTCAGATGGATTAGGAAACGATACAGAAGTGTTTGAACCAAAAGACCAGGAAAACATACTTGTTATTGGAATTAAAATCGATATGAAAACAAAACAATTGATTAGATTTAGAGAGTTAAATGATGCAGAACAAGAGAACTTTAAGAAAAAAGTAGATGATTTTTGTTATTCAATCAAAGCAATTGGTAAATTTTTAGACGAAGATGGAAAGAAAAAGGTGGGGGTTTTCATTGTTTTAGACAAACCAGAACAGCTAAATCAGCCATCTTTCTTCAAAGCTTTAGAAGAAATTATAGAAATGAGTGAAAAAACAAATCGATTTTTGATCAAGACGTTTTAATCACAAAAAATCAATATTGTTCGTAAAAGCTAAACCCCCCTGATATCATCTACATTTTATGAATAAACCATATTTTCAGAAATGTCAAAAAAACGGGGGGGTTGAACGTTTATTCGTAGATATGTAAACCAAAGGTCAAAACACCACCATTACCCATTACAACATACCATGTTAGTTTGAGTTACTCACAAAAGCTAAACCCCCTAAATTACAACAAAAAATATGAAAAAACTACCCAAATGCCAATAATTCCAGCAGTCAAAGGATACCAAAACTTTGGAATACTTTTTGGTTTTGAATTTGAAAAAAAACCGTTCCTATTTTCATTTGGATTCATGACTATAATTAACCAAAAGTAGGTTTAAGGCATGTCAAAGTCTACAGGTTTAGATAAGTAATGTTTCTAAATTCGAATTAAGAAATATTGTTTTTTGTTACTCGTCGTTCATTACCAACTCAGGAAGAACAAAAATTTTTTCAGGTTCGATTTTCAATATGATTCGTTTCTCACCAGGACGTTTGAAAGGATATTTTTCTTTGCCCATGTACTGTTTTGTTAAAAAATCAGCATGTTTGTAGTCATAATCAGGTATAATCTCAGTCACTTTTCCTCTAATTGACGTCATATCAAGTGGATTTTTTGAGTCAACCACAGAGACCGCAACTCTAGGATCACGAAGTATGTTTTTGTGCTTTAAACGACCCTCTGCAGTATTAATCAGAATGTGTGAATCTTCAAAATTACCCCAAACAGGAGTGACTTGAGGAGCACCATCAGGCATAGTAGTGGCCAAAAATACCAAATTTTTGCCATTTAAGAG
>LUMG01000056.1_pt1 | contig 20805 bp, 23 predicted proteins | sample 729691 | NCBI WGS metagenome assembly LUMG01 (sample SAMN03860269, study PRJNA289734) | marine metagenome | biome: seawater column; feature: ocean; material: water; isolation source: Red Sea water column Station 34 - depth 50m | place: Saudi Arabia: Red Sea | collected 2011-10-15 | depth 50 m
CATTATAGATAGGTTGTACAAGGTCTGCAAGATCACCCCATGATTGCGCAATTCGTTCAAACATATAGATAAGATCTAAAAAATCAATTGGAATTTGTTTTTTATTTTCTAAATTTGTTCTAAATAGACTAAGTTTTTTTTCATATTCTTTATGTAAAGATATAGATTCTATAGCTAATAGTCGATCAGGTTTTGTAAATGCATCAATAGATTTTTCAGCTATTGAATTAAATTCTCTAACAACATCATACATTTTTGTTGAATAATCTTTTGGTAATGATGAATTATAAATCAAAGTTGATAATTCTACAATGATATCACCAGCATTTTCAAGAATATTTGCTGCAACTCTATAATCAAGAATATCGATATTTTCTAAATTAAATGTGTTAGCTAATCTTCTGTCAACAAGTGTACTACGAATTAAACGAACTAGTAAAAAGTATTGGCGATTTACTTCTATATCACGGTTAGATAATGATTTCAAATTTGATTTGTCATCAGAAATTAATGCATTAGTAACATCATCATACATTCCAAGTGCAATAGAACTCATTCGTTTGAGAATTTTTTCAGGATTTAATGTAGTAGAATCTAAAAGAAATTGCATGTTAATGTGAGATGCATCTTCTTCAATTATCTCCATTCCAACTAAACGTCTCATGGAATTACGAATTTGTTCTCTATCTTCACCAGATATCATTGATTTTGAATTTATTTCAATTACATCATAACCCAATAGATATGCACCAGTAATGTCAGCTACAATATTTTCTTCTTTATGTAAAGGATATGAAATTACAAGTTCTTTAGTTGGTCGAATTTCTTTATTTGTAGAAATTGAAATATTATCATTACCTGTTTCAATTTCAACTTGAGCACCTTTATCCAAATTATTTGCATCAATCCATTCTTTTGGTAAAGAAACTAAGATGCTACTTCCAATTTTTTGTAGGCGTCGAATGAATTTAGTCAATTTATACTAATTTAACTAATTTAAGCCATATTCTTATATTTTGTCTAAAATTTAAACTCAAAATAATGGAAGCTGTAGCATTTTGTCCTGCACACATAACTGGATTTTTCAAAGCTCATGTTAATCAAGATGAAAGAATTTTAGAAAATTTAGGTTCAACTGGAGCAGGATTTTCGATAAAACAAGGAGTTACTACATCAGTTAAAATCAATATTAAAAATAATGACAAAGAAAATTTTCAAATTATTACAAAAGGATACAAACCTGATAAAACAAATATTTCAGAATATGTCATAAAAGAATTTTTGAAACTAGGAGAATTTTCAAACTTATTTTTTAATATCGAACATGAAATAACAATTCCTGTAGGATATGGACTTGGTTCAAGTAGTGCAGTTGCTTTATCACTTGCATTTGCATTAGATCAAGCTCTTAAAACAAATTTAGATAAAAAAATTATTGGACAAATTGCTCATAATGCAGAAGTTAATTGTAAAACAGGCTTAGGAGATGTATTGGCATCATATTATGGTGGTTTTGAAATTAGAGATAAACCAGGAGCACCAGGAATTGGTCATGTTGAAAAAATTAATTTAGAAAAAATTTCTATCATTATGATATGTTTTTCTCCAATTTCTACAAATAAATTCATCAAAGAAAGATTACCACAAATAAATGGTCTAGGTGGAAAAATGGTTAATCAATTATTAAAATCAAAAGACTATGAACACTTTCAAGATATGTCATTAGAATTTGCAAAATATGTTGATGTAATGACACCAAGAATGCAAAAAGTTGTTGATGAATTATCTCAAAATAATATTAAATGTGGAATTGCATTATTTGGTGAAACAATTTTTTCCATGGTTCCAAAAGAAAAAGAAGATACAGTAGTAAGAATTTTAGAAAAATTTTCTGATGGAGAGATTATTAAATCAGAATTAGATCAAGTAGGTGCTCGAATTCTTAATAATTAAAAATGACATTGATTCCTAAATCACATCCTAGGTTAGATTCTCTCTTAATTCGTGAAAAATTAGTGAAAGGATTTGATAATAATTTAGTAGCCAAAGAAGGTCTATTAGCTCATGGTAGAGGAGAAACATTTGATTATCTATTAGGTGAAAAAACCTCAAAATCAGCTAAAGAAGCGATAAAAGCTGCTGCATTTATGCTCAAAAATGCACAAAATTCTGTAATTTCAGTGAATGGTAATTTTGCTGCTTTATGCCCACAAGAAATAATTCAATTAGCAAACTATACGAATTCAAAAATTGAAGTAAATTTATTCTATTCAACTGAAAAACGTAAAAAAGCAATTACTAAAATTTTAAAAAAATCAGGGGCGAAAGAAATTTTTGGCTTAAATAAAAAATCATCTGTAAAATTATCAGGAATCGATAGTAATAGGAGAATTGTGGATAAAAATGGAATATTTTCAGCAGATGTTGTATTAGTTCCATTAGAAGATGGAGATAGAACAATTGCATTAAAAAAAGCAAAAAAGAAAATTATTACATTTGATTTGAATCCACTTTCAAGAACTGCTCAAACGGCAGATATTACAATAGTGGATAATGTAATACGTGCAATGAAGTTGCTAGTAATAGAATCAAAAAAGAAAACACAAAAAATGTCAAATTTAACTGGATATGATTCCACTATGGTGACACTATGTGATCAAGTTGATGTGATTTTAGTAGGCGATAGTGCAGGAATGGTCATGTTAGGATATGAAAATACATCTTCAGTAACTATGGAAGACATGATTAGATTTACAACTGCTGCAAAGAATGGAAGAAAAAATTCATTGATTGTTTCAGATTTACCAATTAATTCATACAATACAAAAAAAGATGCAGTTGAAAATTCATTGAAATTAATTGAAGCTGGTGCTGATGCTGTAAAATTGGAAGGAGGTAAAGAAGTTGCAGAAATAATTAAATCAATTACAGAAGCCAAAATTCCTGTAATGGGTCATTTAGGACTATTACCACAAACTGCTCAAAAATATACAGTTCAAGGGAAAACAAAAGATAGTGCGTTGGAATTAATTGAAGATGCAGAAATAATAACAAAATCAGGCGTATTTAGCATAGTTTTAGAGATGGTTTCAAGTCAAGTTGCTAAAATAATTACAGAAAAAATTTCTGTACCTACAATAGGAATTGGATCTGGTAAATTTTGTGATGGACAGGTTCTAGTTGTTCATGACATGTTGGGACTATTTGAAAAAATTAAACCTAAATTTGCAAAAAGATATCTATCTTTAGCTGATGAAATAAGAAATGCTGTGAAATCATATACAATAGAAGTTAAAGAACAAAAATTTCCAGATATTGAAAATGAATTTCAAATGGAAGAATCAGAATACAATAAACTGAGGAAAGAAATTGAATAAAAAAGAACTAGATCACCCATCATTAGACATAGTAGAATCAAAGGGAACTGGACTTTCTGGTAAAAAAATTGTTTTATGTGTTGCTGGAAGTGTTGCAGCTTACAAATCAATTGAACTAGCAAGATTACTAATGAGACATGGTGCAAAAGTAACATGCGTAATGAGTAATGCTTCAACGAAAATGATTCAACCTGATTATATGAAATGGGCTACAGGAAATGATGTAATTACAAAATTAACAGGTAAGTTAGAGCACATCAATATTGCAGATTATAAAAAATCAGATCTCATTATTGTTTATCCTGCAACTGCAAATACTTTAGGAAAACTTGCAAATGGTATTGATGATACACCAATTTCAACAGTATTAACAGTGGGATTTGGTTCTAAAACACCAATTCTAATGGCTTTAGCAATGCATGCATCAATGTATGAAAATGCTGCTGTTAAAAAAAATATTTCATTTTTAAAAAATAAAATTGATTTTATTTCACCAAATATGATAGAAGGAAAAGCCAAAGCTTCAGAACCAGAAGAAGTTCTAGAATATGTTTTAAAGAAATTTGGATTATCACCAAAATTACATGGCAAAAAAATATTGATGACAGCAGGACCTACTATTGAACAAATTGATCCAATTAGAGCCATTACAAATCTAAGTTCAGGTAAAACAGGAGTGAGTTTAGCAAAAGAATTAGTTTCTGCAGGTGCAAAAGTTACATTTGTCTACGGACCAGGAAGTGAAAAACCACCAAAAGGAGCAAAAATAATCAATGTAATGACAAGTAAAGAAATGTACAATTCTGTCAAAAAAGAATTAAAAAATAAATTTGATGTTGTAATTATGGCTGCTGCAATATCAGATTATATTCCAACAAATCCTAGTAAAAAGAAAATAAAAAGCTCAAAATCAAGTATTACAATTAACCTCAAAAAATCACCAAAGATTATTGACGAAGTTAAAAAGTTGCAAAAAGATGTTATTCTTATCGGTTTTAAAGCTGAAACAAATGTTACAAATGCTCAATTAATTAAATCAGCAAAAAGAAAATTGAAAGAATCGTCATCAGATTTAATCATAGCAAACGATATTGGAAAAGAGCGATACAAAAAAAATTCTAATAATAATCAAATCATAATAGTTGATTCAAAAAAAAGTATTACCTCAGGTTGGATGAAAAAAGAAAAAATTGCAAAAATTATAAAAAAACAGATTGAATTAAGATTAGAATGAAATTGATTAATTCAAATTATAAACAAAGAAATATGAAAATTTGGAATGAGGTTGCTCCAAGATATCATAAAAGATGGGCAAGTGTGAATAAGGGTCCATTTCAAAGTACAAAAAAATTAATTAATTTAGTAAATATTGAAAAAGAAAATTTTGTATTAGATGTTGCATGTGGAACAGGAGTAGTAACAAAACAAATTCAAAAAAAAATTGGTAAATCTGGATATGTTGTAGGAATTGATACATCAACAACTGCGATAAAAATTGCAAAAAAATGGAATGAAAAAAATATTAATTTAGATTTCATTAATACAGATGCAGAAAACTTTACTTTTTCAAAAAAATTTGATATAATTACTTGTCAATATGCATTATTTTTTTTTCCCAATGCACAAAAAGCATTAAAAAATATGAAAAATAGTCTCAAAAAATCTGGAAAAATAGGAATTTCAGTTCACGGTAGTAAAGACAATGTACCTTTTTTTAGTAGTATTTTAGATTCTGCTGTCAAATATATTCCAGATTATGTTCCTCCAGGAACACCAAATATGGATAGATTTGGAAATAAATCAGCATTAAAATCGATAGTTAAAAAAGCAGGATTTTCAAATATTGTTGTAAAGGAATTCATTTTTAATTATAATCCTGGAAAATTTGAAGACTATTGGAAAAATTATATCAAATACATTGCAAAACCTCTAAAAGAAAAAATAAATGCTTTAGGTTATTCTAAACGCAAAGAATTTAGAAATTCAGTTAGAGAGAGTACATTACAATATACAAAAAAGAATGGTGAGATTATTTTTCCTTGGCAAGTATTAATTTTGACTGCAAAAAATAATTAATTTTTTAAAAAAAATCTAGTTTATTTATAGAATGTACCAATTTCCTATTATCTTAATTTGATTTAATTTAGATAACCGATCATATTGGTAAGAAGAGCAGGAGTCATTTTAGTACCTTTATCTCTTCTTATCACTTCCCTTTCATTATTAATTGGAATTAATAAAAACAGTAGAATTAGATATTGTAATCATTTCTACTGCTTTGACAGACATGTTTTCGGTTTTTGAAATTTCTTTGATTTCCAATTCATGTACATCTTGTAAATGTTTGAGAAATTCTTTTTCTTCAATATTATTTTGTTTAAAATTACATGAAGAAAAAATACAATTAAAATTCAATAATTATAGTAATTGTTACTACTAAAAAAATTCTGCATAGTAATAATATTTGAAAAAATTGAAGAATTTTTTTAAAATCTAGGCATGAAATTAAGCGAATTTGCTAAATAACCGAAAAAAAGCATCTAATTATGACAAAATCGATAAGTTGTAAAGATGCTGGAAAAGATTGTAGCTGGTCAGCATCAGCAGAAAGTGAAGAAGAATTAATGAGTCAAGTTACAGAACATGTTTTAGCAGAACATAAAGAAATTGAACTAAATTCTGACAGTATTGCAAGTATCAAATCATTAATCAAAGATAATTAAAACAACATATTTGCAGCGTCAGAATAATGAGTTTAGTTAATAATAACTTTAGATTTATGATTACATATAGGAGTCAAAGTTGGTAAAAAAGGATAAAAAAAATAAAAAAGAAGAGGAAAAACCAAAAAAGAATAATTTCAAAGCTTTTCTTAAAAAAAGAGCTCCACTATATCTTGCAGGAATTGCATTAATTGTTATTAGTGTAAATGGTGTTCTGTCGGAAAAAAATCTGGATGATTTTTTAATTGATCTTTCAGAGGAAGAACAAATTGTAGTAGACATGTTAATGCAATATAATGGTCCTAATGAATCAGGATTAAATGTAAAAGATGCGATTGAAAATAAAATAAATGAAGAATTTCCTAATATGAAAATATTTGATGATAGAAATACTAGAATACATGTAGTCGTAACAAATATCAATTTACAAGAATATCAAGTTATATTAAATTTCAAATCGGATAAGGGTAATGATATTAATTTTGATTGGAATGTAAATATAGATTCTAAAGAAATTAAATCAAATAACCCTGAATCAAAACATATCATAAACACAGTAGACTTTTACGATTAGGCTCAGATTGTTAGTAGATCTTTTGTAAATTTATGCATTATAATTGGTCTATCCTTTACAATAAGTGAATCTTCTATTCTAATTCCAAATTTATTTTCAATGTAGATTCCAGGTTCTACAGTAATTGCCATATTTTCTTTTAATTTTGTTGTACTTCGATAAGAGACAGTTGGAAATTCATGTACTTCTAATCCTATTCCATGTCCAGTAGAATGAATAAAATATTTTCCATAATTTTTTTCTTCAATGTATTTTCTACATGCATCATCAACATCTTTACAATCAACATTTGGTTTTACAGATTTTAGACCAAGCTTTTGAGATTCTTTAACAATTTCATATGCTTCATTAGCTTGTGAAGAAATTTTTCCCAGTGCAAAAGTTCTAGTTGCATCTGAAACATATCCTTTGTATCTTAATGTTAGATCAGTAACAACAAGATCACCCTTTTTGAATTTACGTTGACTTACTTGTGCATGCGGTAATGCACCATTTGGACCACCAGCAATAATTAATGGATTAAGTGTTGATTTGTAACCAGTATCAAACATTTGTTGTTCCATTGCATATGTCATCAAAATTGTTTGTAATTCTGATTCTTTTTGTCCAACTTTCATTTTTTTAGAGCAAATTTCAAACATTTCATCAATAATTTTTGAGGCTTTTTTCAAGATTTTGACTTCTTTTTCATCTTTTATTATTCGAGCATTGTAAAATGGCTCTGTAGAAGATGTGATGTGAGAAATTGATTTTTTCAAGCTAATCATAGTAGAATAATCCTTACAATCAGTACACACATGATTTTTCTTAACTTTGTCAATTAGAGTAGAAATTAGTCCAGAACCTCTTTCGGCAGTAATAACATCACAATCTTCAGACTCATCTTTTGCTCTTCCAACTTCTAGTTCGGGAGCAATAATGGTTGTTTTTCCATTTTTTTCCAATAATCCTATAGCCTCACCCCAAAAACCAGTCATATAGAAGAGATTTTCAGGCTCAAATGTTACTAATGTGTCACAATCTATCTTTTTAGCATATTTTAGAAGATTTTTTCTACGTTGTTTCATATCATAAGATTGTATTTTCTTAATTTATGTATGATGCAAAGTTTGTATAAGGAAATTTGAAAAATAATTACCGTGACTGAAGAAAAGAAAAAGAAAGTAGTAGCATTACTTTCTGGTGGTTTAGATAGTCAACTTGCAATAAAGATGATGCAAGAACAAGGTTTTGATGTTTCTGCAGTTGCAATCAAAACTCCGTTTTGTGATTTTGATTGTGGAAGAGGATGTGGTTTTGAAATTAGAGAAAGAGCAGATGATCTTGATGTAAATCTAAAAACAGTTTATCTAGGTGATGAGTATATTGAAATGTTAAAAAAACCAAAACATGGAATTGGTGCAGGATTTAATCCCTGCATTGATTGTAGATCTATGATGTTTGATGCTGCAAAAAAACACATGGAGGAAATTGGTGCAGAGTTTATAATTTCTGGTGAAGTATTAGGACAAAGACCAATGAGTCAACATGCACCTGCATTACATACAATTGAAAAAGAATCAGATTTAGTTGGAAAAATTGTAAGACCACTATCTGCTGCATTGTTACCTGAAACAGATCCTGAAAAAGATGGTTTAATCAAAAGAGAGAATCTTGGAATGATTAGAGGTAGAACAAGAAAAAATCAATTAGAAATGGCAAAAAAATATGGAATTGAAAATCCACCAAATGCTGGAGGCGGTTGTTTGTTAACAGAACCGCAATTTGGAATTAAAGCAAAAGATTTGTTTGAACATACAAAAAATCCTACAATAAATGATATCGATTTATTAAAAATTGGTAGACATTTTAGATTAGATGAAGAAACAAAATTTGTTGTTGGAAGAAATAAAGATGAAAATGAAATGATAAAAGCAATTGCATTACCAGATGATATTTTACTTGAAGCAAAAGATTTTGTTGGTCCAGTTTCAATTTTACGTGGAACAGATTTAAAAAAACATCTTAAATTTGCAGCATCTGTTACTTTGAGATATTCAGATGCACCAAATGATAAAACAGCAATTGTTTCAATTAAAAATAATGATTCTAATGAAGAAATTTCTTCAGAGAGTGCAAAAGAAGAATCATACATTCAATTTAGAATGTAGGCGTGAAAAATCTGAAAAATTAGTTAAAACTAAGGAAGAGTTTTTGAGGAAGTAGATCTCATTTTTAATCATAATGCAAAAGCAAGAAAACCCTACATATCTCAAGGCAATTACAATTAGAGATAGTAGTGATGTACATTCTATCAAAGAAGATATCAAAAAAGGAATAATTTTGATTCTCAGAGTTACTCCATTGGCACAAAAGGATGTAGATCAATTGCGCAAAGTTGTTGAAGAATTGTATTCAATTGCTAAAACAGCTGATGCAGATATTGCTAGATTAGGTGAAGAAAGAATAATTGTTACTCCATCTAGTATAAAGATCTGGAAACCAGAATACGATTTAAAATAATTTTATAGCTTCTTGTACTTGAGGATAATGAGCAGGAAGTTTGAATGTTCTTCTAATATTCATTGCAAGGTTTTCTGATTTTGAACGTTCACCGTGATTAACTAATACACGACGTAGTTTTGGTCTTAATCTTTGTACAAATGACATTAATTGGTTGTAATCACTATGTCCACTAAATCCATCTAATTTTTCAACACCACAGTTTACAGAAACAACTTCAACTTTGCCTTCTTTACCTAACATTGAAACTTGTTTAGAACCATCTAGTACACGTCTTCCTAAAGTTCCATTGACTTGATATGAAACGAATACAACTTTATTTTTTGGATCAGGAGCAATATTTTTGAAATATTCTAAAACAGGTCCACCCTCTAACATTCCAGATGTTGCCAATATTATACATGGAGAATCTTCTCTCATTGGTTCCTCTCTAGCATCAGCATGTTCAATATTTGTAAAGTATTCAGAATCAAATGGATTATCATCAGTTTCTAAAATTTTTTGTTTTAATTCTCTTGCAAGATATTCAGGATATGACTCATGGATTGCGGATGCTTCAGAGATCATACCTTCAGTAAAAACTGGAGCTTCAACCATTTCACCAGATTTCATATAATGATCAATTACCATCATGATTTCTTGTGCACGACCAACTGCTGGAATTGGGATTAAGACTTTGCCCCCATCTGCTAAAGTATTGTTAACTGCATTGATAAAAGAAGATTCTACTTGTTGTCTTGTAGGTTGTACATCTTCTCTAAGACCATATGTACTTTCAATTAGTAAAGTCTCAACTCTGGGAAAATTCCAACTTGCAGCTTCAAATAAAATACTTTTTCCAAATTTGATATCACCAGAATATACAAAATTGTGATCACCATTACCAATATGAAAATGACATAATGCAGAACCAAGAATATGTCCTGCATTAGCAAGTACTAATTTAATGTCAGGGGAAATATCAGTTACAGTTCCATATGGTAAAGTAATTGTTTGTCTCATTACTTGTTTAACATCTCTTTCAGCATACATTGGAGTTCTACCTTGTGCTGCTGCAACTTTAATTGCGTCTAGTTGAATTAAATTCATCATAGGTAATGTCGGTTCACTGCAGTAAATTGGACCTTTGTAACCATATTTGCATAATGCTGGTAAAAATCCAGTGTGATCTAAATGAGCATGTCCAATTACTACAGCATCAAGTTCGTCTAATGTAATATCTAGGGAATCAAGTCGTGGATAGGAATCCATAGGAGAACGAGCACCAGGATTTATTCCGCAGTCAACCAAAATTTTACTTTCTGGTGTTGATAATAGCATTGAAGATCTTCCAACTTGACCAAAACCACCAAGAGTATGAAGAGATACTTCAGTTCTCTGGGATAAACGAGGTCTAAAAATGTCATCCCCAACTTGCTTCATTTGTTTACTTCTTTCAGCAGATGCTTGTTTTAGAGTCGAATTGATTGTTTGGATAGTTCTTGATGGGACTGTAGTAGCTTTTCTAATTCTTAATCTCCATCCAATTTTTTCTGTTAAATCAGCATGATTGAACTCTTTAGCATTTCTTTGTAACAACCAAGGTCTTTTTGCCTCAATTGATACTTCACCAGTTGAAGTGTCAAACAGTGTAGCTTGTAAATTAGCTTCTTCAGGTACATGTTCAGCAATAATTTTTCTACATTCATCTTCTGGTTTTCTTATTGATTCATCAGTACGAATAACAATTCGTTTTTTAATTATGTTAACAAGTTTTGAAATTGTTTCATTATTTTCTAAAAGATATCTAGGCGAATTTGTGTAAAGTGCAATCCTTGGTCCTTCATATTCTATCTTTGTTATACTAGCTTCTTTTGGCATACTTTGCAGTATGGTTGCCATTATATTCTGGCTGCTAGGAGGTAATTCTTTTGGAGGTTGTTTTTTTTGCATTAAATCACTAAAGTTCGATAACTGCTTTCTTTTGTTCATCGGTTAATAGACGGAATCCATCTTTGTCCATTACTGCGATGTTTATTCCATCACCAGTACCAATGTTTCTAACGATTGCAGCTTTAACAGCTCTTAAAGCTATTTTTTTTGCCTCTTCAACTGTGAGGTCATTTCTATATTCTTCTTCCAATAAACCATAAGCTACTGGAGAACCACTTCCAGTGGTAACATAAGATTTCTCTTCAACAGAACCAAACATATCAACATTAAACAATGCAGGACCACTTGAATCATAACCACCTAGTAAGATATCAGCCATGAAAGGATATCCTCTGTTTTGATGGAAGATCAATGAACATAATCTTGCCAAAGAATGAATAGATATTGAATTTTGTTTATCTACTCTGTGTAAATTAGAATGATATCGTAAAACATCTACAATGTTTTGTGCATCTGCAACACCACCTGCTAAAGTTAAACCTGCGTGTTTGTCAATTTGTTGAATTTTCATTGTATTGTTATTTGCAATAAAATATCCAGCGCTAGCCCTCATATCTGCGCATAAAACAACACCATCTTTTGCCTTAATACCTACAGTGGTAGTCCCATGCAAAATTTTTTCTTCAACGTTTGTAGACAAAATATTCCCTTTAAGATAAAGTAAATGTCATTCCACCCTTTTAAATAACTTTTTGATCATTGAAATCATAAATAATGAAGAAAAAGGAGGATCGCATGCAATCACACACAATGGAATTACCTAGGCTAATAGAGATCGGGGAGAAAAATATTGGAGACTTTGGAAAATTCCTATTTTCATTAAATAGGCCAAAAAAAGTTTCATTGATTAGTGGAACTAATGTTCAAAATGTTTTAAAATCTAAAATAGAAAAATCACTAAAAAATAAAAAAATTCGATATATTTGGCATACATCTATTGATAATCAAATAAAATCAATTGATAAAATCCAAAAATCAGTTAAGAAGGATAATTCAGATTTAATTGTAGGAATTGGAGGAGGTCGTTCTGTTGATACTGCAAAACTAATTTCATATAATTTATCTATTCCATTTGTAAGTTTACCAACTGCGGCATCACATGATGGAATGGCAAGTCCATTTGTTTCTGTAAAAAGTGATAAACCTCATTCAATTGTAGCATCAGCGCCACTAGGTGTGTTTGTAGATATAGATGTAATCAAAAAAGCTCCATCTAAATTATTGGCAAGTGGCTGTGGAGATCTGATTGCAAATATTATAGCTGTAAAAGATTGGCAGTTAGGTCATAAAAAGAAAAAAGAATACTATGGAAGATATGCTGCAGACTTGGCAATGATGAGTGCAAAAATTGTTATGGAAAATTCTTCAGAATTTTCACGAAAAGGAGTAGATCATCGTGTAGTTGTTGAGGGATTAATTAGTGCAGGAGTTGCATCTTGTATTGCTGGAAGTAGTAGACCATGTTCTGGTGCAGAACATCTATTTTCACATGCACTTGATAAAATATCTCCAGGAATTGGACTGCACGGAGAAAAATGTGGAATTGGTTCTATTATGATGGCAAAATTACAAGGGCAAGATTGGAAAAAAATTATTAAAACATTAAAGGACGTAGGTGCACCAACAACAGCAAAACAAATTGGAATAGAATCAGATAAAATAATTGAAGCTTTGATTATTGCACAAGGATTAAGACCTGAGCGTTATACAATTTTAAAAGAAAAAATTATGACTAAAAAAACAGCATTAAATCTTGCAAAATCAACTAAAGTAATTTAATCTAAGAAGTTTTTTCTTTTGTTTCAGGTTTCTTGGTTTGTGCTTGTTTGTTGATATGAGTTTCAACAAAACTAATTTTTTCTAATGTATTTACAAACTTGAAAATATCCATTTGTATGAAATGTTTCATTATTTGTAATCCATCAGCACGTAAAATATCTTCAGGAATTGTAATACTTGCTTCTTTATCTTTTAAATCAAAAGCAATTTTACTATCTTCAACAGGAAGTCTTTCTTTTAGAATTGCATCAACTTTATCATTTGGTGTATCTAAAGCTTTGAGTACATTAACATCATAAAGAATTGTTTTTCCTGCATATCTATGATTATAATCAATTTGAACTCGACCTGAACCAATAAAACGAATTATTCCTCTTTTATTATCAACTTCAATTGTGTCACCAACTGAAACTTTTTCTGCATCTTCACCTAATTTTCTTAGTGGAATCATTCTAACTTTAGTAGAATCTCTTGCACCAAAACCCTTGTCAGGTGTAACTTCAATTGTCAGCTTATCCCCAACGGATGTTTTTGCTAATGCTTCATCAAATCCCTTTAACACAGGATAAGATGTTTCACCAATTGAAACTAGTTTAGGATGATATTTTGCATTTTCCTCATGAAGTGAATATTTTTTTGCATCTGCTTCTAGAGTGGTATCAAATACCTCATCATCATCTTTTACTTTTGCAGTATAGTCAACTAAGATTAGAGAGCCTTTATCAAAAGTCAATGTGATCGTTTTCGAATTTCCTTATATTAGTTAAACGTTCTTAATCTTAAGAAGGATTAGGAAGAGGTTTTAGTTTTTCTTCAGCGATCTTTAATCCTGCTTGTGAATCTGTTTCATAACCCATCATAGATAGTGTTGATGCGATTCCAGAAATGCATCTCATTACATGAGATGCGTTAACTTCACCCATACATCCTACTCTGAAGACTTTACCTTTTAGATTTCCAAATCCTCCTGCGACTAGAATTCTAAATTTCTTAGCAAGTGTTTCACGGAATATTTTATCTTCTAATCCATCTAGATAGTTTAATGCAATAACCACAGTTGAACGTGAGTCTTCTTTTGCAAATGGAGTTAATCCTATTGCAGATAAACCAGAATACAGAGCATCAGAACAAATTCTATGACGTTGAATTCTTTCTTCAATTCCTTCTTCAAGCATTATTCTCATTGCTTCTCTGTATGCATATAGAACTGGTAAAGCAGGAGTAAATGGAGTATGTTTAGCTTCATCATAATATTTGAAGTATCTTGGTAAATTGAAATACATTGTATTTGGTGGATTTGCTTCCATGTATTTTCTAGTTCTTGAATTAATACAAATTGGTGAGATTCCTGGTGGACATGCAAATGTTTTTTGTGCACCAGTCATTGCAATATCAATTCCCCACTTATCCATGTGTAATTCTTCACCACCTACAATGGAGACACCATCAAGAACATAGTAAGAGTCATTTCTAGATGTAAGATCTTTGATTTTATCCAAATAATTTAACATTGTACCAGTTGAAGTTTCATTCCATACAGCATAGAATGCTTTAACATCTTTATTATTATCAAATGCTTCTTTGATTTGATCATAAGTTGCATTTACACCAGGTTCTGTTTCAACTCTAATTGTTTCACCACCAGCCCATTCAATAGATTGAGCTAATCTTCCACTAAATTCACCATTAACAGGTATGATGACTTTATCGCCTTTCTTAACTAAATTAACTACAGAACATTCTACTGCACCAGTTCCAGATGCAGATAAACAAACAGCATCGCCTTGAGTATCAAAAACTTTTTTTGTATTAATTACACATTCTTCATATAATTTTACAAAATCATCACTTCTGTGATTTATAGAAGGTTCAATCATTGCTCGAGTAACACGTTCAGGTACATTTGTTGGACCAGGTAACATTACTAAGTATTCCAAAATATCTTCAAATTTTATTAGGCTCAGGCTTATTTATAATTAAAGAATTTTTAGTCGATTTTTTGCGTCAAATTTTTGCAAAAGAAGTTTAGTTCCTTCTGGAACTAAATCATCCCATTTCTGATCGCTTTTAATCAAATCTCTTAATCTAGTTCCAGATAATTGATCTCTTTTAAAAAATGGAATAGTCATCACATTGACATCTCTTTTTGAATACAAATGTTCAGTCATTGGATCGTTTGAAAAAACAATTTGGTAATCTGGAACTATGGTATCAATGTTTTCAATCCATTTAACATGATTATCTAAATCTGGAATTGAATAAATTGAAATTTTATTTTTAATGGAATCATCAATAGAAGATAAAATCATTTGTTTTCTTTCTTCAACAGTAAATGGATTAATTTTTTCCATTGGTTTATTTGAACTACCTAAGCCTAACCAAAGTTTATCAACTTTTGATAATGCAAATTGTAATGCTTCAAGATGACCTAAGTGAAATGGTTGAAATCTTCCTATTAACAAACCATTCATACAAAATATAGGAAATGACTTTTTAAAAAACTATCATTAACAGTAAAAGGAAGTAAGAATATGAATTTTTTAAAAATTAATGGAGCTCATGGAGAAGGAGGTGGACAAATTGTACGTTCTGCAATTACTTTATCATGTATCACAAATCAACCAATTCATTTAGAAAATATTAGAAAAAATAGAAAAAATGGCGGATTAAAACCTCAACATCTTACAGCAATTAAGATTTTACAAAAAATTTCAAATGCAAAAGTAATTGGTAACAAACTTGGATCAACAGAATTAAAATTTATTCCAGGAGAAATAAAAAATTCAGAATTAATTGAAGATGTAAAAACGGCAGGAAGTATTGCTTTAATTTTACAAGTTTTGATTCCAGCAGTATCTATTTCAAAAAAGAAACTCAGTTTGATTGTAAAAGGAGGAACAGATGTTCTTTGGAGCCCAACAATGAATTATACAAATTATGTACTTAAAGAAGCATATTCTAGAATTGGAATAACATTTGATTTGAAAATAACAAAAAGAGGATATTTTCCAAAAGGTGGAGGAGAAATAAAATTAGAAGTATATCCAGCAAATGTTAAATCAATAAATTTTTCAAAAAGAAAAATACAGAAATTGAAATTGAAATGTACATTTTCAAAAATTCCAATCTCAGTAATTAAAGAAAATGTAAAAAAAATTGAAGAAGAAATTAAAAAAAATAATTTTGAAATTGATGTTGAGATAAAAGAAGAAGAAGCAATTGATTCAGGAGCTTCGATGTTAATTTACAGTATTGAAGATAATTCGATTTTTGGTATAGATGGGTTATTTGATAAAAAAATACAAAAATTTGATTTGAAAATTGAAGAAATTTTAGATAATTTTTTTGGAGTGGATAAAAATTTGGCAGATATGTTAGTTGTACCTCTAAGTTTAGGTTCGGAAAAAACAAAGTTTGAGGTTAGTGAAATAACAAAGCATTTAGAGACAAATCTGTTTGTAACGTCAAAAATTACTGGATGTAGATATGGAATTGGAAAAACATCAAAAGGTTTTGAAGTAATAATTGAAGGTGTATCAAACACCAGCATCAAGTAACGATGCTAAAAATAGAATTGCAAGTGAAATTACTACTGTGATTTCACCAAGAATTATGATCTTTTTTCGTAATTTTTGAATTTCAGGCTCGGACATTTGATTTGACATAATTCTTTCTTCAACATCTTTACGAATAACTCTAACATGTACAGCATATGTTATAATCAAAATTACTACAAGAATCATTTTGATAGTTAGGAATTGTCCATAACTAGTTTCAAAAAGAATATTTGATTTACCTAAAATTAGATGAGAATTATAGATACCAGTTGCCATTAAAATAATTAATGAAGGAACTGCAATTTTGTTAAATCTTTTTCCAACTTTAATCATTATTTGCATTCTTTCTTGAACAGAATTAGTCATAGTTTTTAGAAGCGGGGAAAATACTATTCCAATAAATAATGAACCTCCAACCCATATTGCAGCTGAAACAAGATGAATCCAAGTAAGAATTGCTTGTTCGATTGCAGCCATAATTTATCAAATATTGTATCAAATATTATGTATTTGGATCTTGACAACATTTTTTACTTGTAGATAAAATGTCAAATTAAGTTGGCATTACAAAGTAGATTAACAGTTTATGCAGCAATAGCTGGAGTTTTAGCATTAATGGGAGGAATTGTATATTATGCAAGTTTAGACAATGTGTCATTAAATCAAGTTGAAATTCAATTAACAGATATCACATTAAGAGAATCGGGAGAAAATGAATCAAAATTCAACATTACATATCTTGTAAAAAATCATAGTGAGAAAACATTTACTGTTTCATTAATTGCCTATGAATTGTTTGGAGATGGACAATCATTAGGTTCTGGAGAATATTCTACTGAAGATGTTGCATTGCCAGGAAGAGCAATTTTTTATGCAGGTTCTGAAGTTCCTTTGAAAAGTACATTTGTTTTGAGCAAAGATAATGTTAGTACAGAAACTTATGAAGACATGATAAATGACAAAATAGGAAAATTTGTTGCTGAAGGAATCATCACTACTCAAACAACTTGGAGTATTGGTGAAAATGAGTTTAGAACTGAAAAATAGAATAAATGGGCCGGGAGAGATTTGAACTCTCGGTCACTGCCGTGTCGAGGCAGTATCATAACCAAACTAGACCACCGGCCCTTTGAAGTTAAAATCAAGGTTCAGACATTATTAACGTTTAAAAAAAGAAAGGCTGAATAAAAAGAGAAAATAGGTATAAACATGAAAGAGGATTTTACTGATGAGGAAAAAAGGGGATTTTACAAGGCAATTTATTCTAGAAGAGATGTTAGATCACATTTTATATCAAAACCAATTGAAGATGAAAAATTATCAAAAATTCTTCATGCAGCACATCATGCACCGTCAGTAGGATTTTCCCAACCATGGAATTTTATTTTAATTAAAGATCAAGAAACAAAAAAGAAAATCAAAGAGTCATTTGATGAGGAAAAAAGACGTTCTTCACAAATAGTTGAAGAGCCAAAAAAATCAAAATACATGTCCTTTAAGCTAGAAGGAATTTTAGAATCGCCTGTAAATCTTTGCGTAACATATGATCCAACAAAATTTGGACCATTTGTAATAGGCAGATCCAGTATTCCAGAAGCTGGATTGTATAGTGTTTGTTGTGCAATTCAAAATTTATGGTTATCAGCAAGAACTGAAGGGGTTGGATTAGGTTGGGTCAGTATTTTATCAAATGAAATTCTAAAAGAGACGCTTAATTTACCAGAACATGTTGTTCCTGTTGCATACTTGTGTTTAGGATATGTTAATGAGTTTGCAGACAAACCAGATCTTGAAACTGCAAAATGGTTACCAAGATTAGATCTAAAAGATGTTGTATATTACGAAAAATGGGAAGATAAAGAAAATAATGATTGGAAACAAATTCAAGATTTGATTCAAACAAATCTTGATTAGGCTTAAATAATTTAGAAGATTTTTTCTGCTGGGCTTGTAGCGCAGAGTCAAATTTGACGCGCAACATGGATAGCGCAGTAGCCTCCTAAGTTACAGGTCGAGGGATCGAAGCCCTCCAAGCCCGTTCAATTTTAAAAATTGTAGGTATTAAATACAAAGAACATTAGTCAAAAATATGAAAATTGTAGTAATTTCAGGGAGTCCAAGAAAAACTGGTAATACACAGATAATTATGAAATATGTTAATGAGTATACAAAGTCAAAAAATTCAGAGACTAAATTTATCAATCTTTCAGAGGGTGAAATCGAATGTTATAGAGGATTTGATGTAGAGTATAACGAAGCAACCAAAAATGCTGCAAAAGACATAATGGAAGCAGATGTATGGTTAATTGGTTCACCAATTTACAACTCATTTTTTAGTTCTGCATTAAAAAATCTCTTTGAATATGTTGATTACAAAAAAACAGAAGGAAAAGTTGCAGGAATGGCAATTTTAGCTGCTGGAAATATTGGTTTTGTTGATGTTCAAACAGTAATAACACAATTGTTATCATACTTTAGAGTAGTTACAAATCCAAAAGCAGTGTATTTAACAACTGAAATATTTACAGATAATCAAATTTCAGATGAAGATGCAAAAAATAGATTAAAAGAAATGGTAGATGAAACATTAGAACTTGCATCTAAATTGAAAAAAGAATAGAAATTAAAATTTATTCCAATATTGTAAAAGTCAAATACTATTCTTGTTAACTAACTATATTGAGTTTAAAAAAAGATCCAACTGAATTATGTTCATGTAAATGTCATTATGGTGGAGCAGTAAGTTGTCCTGATTGTAAAAGAAATCATGGTGTAGTTACTTGTCACTGTAAAGATTAAAGTTATTTTCTTTTAGATGATAAAGCCTTTAGATTTGCTAATTCAGCTTTTAATGATTCAATTTGTACAAGTGTTTTGAGATTAGAAATTTCTTGATTTAATCTTTCAATTTCATCATCTTTTAGTTCTACTGATGACTTTAATTCATTTAATTCTGAAGATAAATCATCTTGGATTTGTTTGATATCATTAAGATTAACTTGTTTTGGAGTTTCAACTTGAACAGTTTGTGAATTACTCAAGCTTTTTTTTTGATGAACAACATATTCATGACCATGATGATGGGCAAAATCGGCACTCTTTTGAGATAGCCAACAAGTTAGGACCATAAACCATGTAATTGGGACTGTCATGATAAATACGAAATTTAGAATTGGTGCGTAATCATAGAATGCTGGCCAAAGTCCAGTGAAAACAGCGGCTGTTGCCCCAGTAATGATGGTTGCCATATGATTTTTCCAATATCCCATAAAATAGTGCAAAAATTCATTCTTTATAATAGTAATGCTCGTTTTCAGAAAATAAAAGAATTAAAAAGGAAAAGGAGCTGATTTTACTCTGATTCTTCAGTAGTACTAGAGACTTTAGGCATATCAGATTGTAAGATTTGGATCTTTTGTAATAATTCAGTTCTAAGATCTCTTGCAACCCTTCGTACTGTAGGTCTTGGAACACCGAGTTCATCAACTACTTTGGTATAGATGTCTTGTTTGTCAGTAACTCCTTTATCTAAATAGGAATTAATTGCTTCTTTAATTATCGTGCTTTGGTTGGTACGACTCAATAGATCATATTTCTTATCGATCTATATAACACTATAACTTGAAAATTTAAAAAAAATAGATATCAAAAAGAATTTTCTCTAATCATTAAGAACAATTTCTTAATTTCTATAGTGATGAATACAAAAACAATTTGTAATTTTTTTAAAAAAATCTAAAAAAGTATAGAAAAATTTCAGATGAGTTATCAAAAAGACTTTTATGATAATTTAATCTCCTCAACTTTATGACTACTGCAAATATTGAAACTAATCACGGAAAAATTTCATTTGAATTATTACCAGACTTAGCTCCAGAAACTGTAAGAAATTTTGAAAAATTAGCTAAAGATGGATTTTATGATGGAACATTATTTCATAGAGTTATTCCTGGATTTATGATTCAAGGTGGAGACCCAAATACAAAAACTGACAATAAAGGTTCTTGGGGAATGGGCGGACCAGGATATAACGTTAAAGCAGAATTTAGTTCTAGATCACATTTACGAGGAATTGTTTCTATGGCAAGAGCACAAGATCCAGATAGTGCAGGCTCACAATTCTTCATTGTAACATCAGATAGTGCATTTTTAGACAGACAATACACAGTATTTGGTCAAGTCAAAGATGGAATGGACGTAGCAGACAAAATTGTCAACATGGATAGAGATGGAAATGATTGTCCATTAGAAAAAGTTGTTATGACTAAAGTCACTTTAGAATAAATGAACTCAAAAATAGTTACGGCAATCATAATTTTTGTAATAATTACTGTTATTCCAACAGCTTATGGTCAATTAAC
>LUMG01000133.1_pt1 | contig 20764 bp, 25 predicted proteins | sample 729691 | NCBI WGS metagenome assembly LUMG01 (sample SAMN03860269, study PRJNA289734) | marine metagenome | biome: seawater column; feature: ocean; material: water; isolation source: Red Sea water column Station 34 - depth 50m | place: Saudi Arabia: Red Sea | collected 2011-10-15 | depth 50 m
ATATATGCACCATAAAGGCCATGAGCAATATGTTCTTCAACTGGATGAACATGACAATGATAAAGGTGTAAACCTACAGGTTCTGCATAAAATTCATAGGTGAATTTTCCGCCAGTTCCTATACTTTCAAAAACACCATCCATTTCGGCTTTGTGAATTCCATGAAAGTGTAAACTATGAGGTTTTGAACCTTCATTTGTAAAATGAATTCTTACCAAGTCACCTTCAGTTGCACGAATAGTTGGGCCCGGTACTGAATCGTTGAATGTCCAAACATTGTAAAATACACCAGGAGATATTTCCATAATTTGATCATCTCTTGCGGTGATGTAGTATTCACGTAAAATTGTTCCATCTTCCAAAACTGAAACTTCGCCATAATCAAATTCCTTCATAAATGTATCAGGGTCAAAATCTAATGCATCACCATCATATCCAATTGGATCAATTACTTCACCAGTTGTTTTGATTACCAACCCAGTATGAGTAAGAAATGTTTTAGGAGTTTCTTCGGCAATTGTTACACTTGGCACTACAAAATACAAGCCAGAAACGGCTACTATGGCTAAAAGGACATAGACCATTTTACTAGATTGAAACGTACTTTGCATATTTGCACTACGAATTAGTATATATATAAAATTTAGCCTAGGCTAACTTTTTTAGCCATAACTAAATTTAATGATTCACAAACAAATACAGATTTATCCATGAAAAGTAAGAATCATTCATGTCAAATTTGACAAAATATTTGGTAATTGTTGGAATTTTAATAGCAATAGGAGCAATGTTGCTAATTTTTGGTTCTCAAACAATTACAGGAGACTTGGTGATAGAAGAAGGAAAAGTCAATTCACTAACTCAATTAGAGATTAAAGCAGAGTTGGATCCAGAAATTAACACACAAGGAGTTTATGCCGTTCAGACCATAGAAGGAAAAGAATACGATATTTCAGCTGTCGTAATAGATTCAACAGATAGTAAGATTAGAGATGTATCAATTAATAGAAATTCATTTGAAGATAATTTTGAAATTGAGCAGGCTGGAACTTACACATTAATCATTACCACATCAGAATCAGAAGAAATACCTCTAGTCGGAGGAATTGGTCATGTCCCAGATTCAACAGGAGTTACAATTTCAATTGCAGGATTTTTAGTCATAATTTCAGGAATGATTGGAGTTGCAGTAATTGGATTTATGATAATTAGACAAAAGAAGAATAGATCTAGTTAAGATATCCATCCATTTTTGCTAAACCAGCATCAACATTTTCAAAATTGTGTGCAGTTTCCATCAGTTTTGCAAGTTTGTCGGAATCTACAGAATATTCAGCCTGCAAGTCAGAACCAGTCTTTCCAACAAATTCATGTTGTACTAGAAAAGATAATTTTTCATCCAAGTCATTTGGAGTGATTTGAAACTTTTCAGTCAAAAATTCACACTTTTTTGGAGAATTTTCCATTTCAGCCAAGATCTCAGATATGTTTTCATCAAAAACAGCATCTAAAATTTTCTGAGTATGTTCTTCAGACTCGTTCATATCCAAATTCAGGATTTTGAGTTATAATACTATTCGATTAAAATTATTCAAAAATAGGCACAAATTAGAGCATGGTTTTTAATGGGGCTATAGAAAATCTTGCTACTTGAGCGAACAATACGAGAATCTGGTAAGAATATTGGGAAATGATATTCATGGTGAATTGAACATGCTGATTGGTCTTAGCCAGATTAAAGGAATAGGATACATGTTCGCAAATTCAGTGCTTCAAGTTTTGAAAATTTCTCCTCACCAAAAAATTGGTAATCTTACTGCTGAACAAATATCTTCAATTGAAAAAATCATAGAAAATCCTAAAGGATCAGATTTCCCAATCTGGTTTTTGAACAGAAGACAGGATGCTCAAACTGGAGAAGATATGCACTTGGTAACATCAGATATTGCATTTAACATTAGAAATGACGTAGAAAGAGAAAAGACACTTTTCAGTTGGAGAGGTTACAGACACATGTATGGATTAAAAGTTAGAGGTCAACGTACTAGATGTACTGGCCGTAAAGGCGGTGCAGTTGGAGTTGCAAAAGGTGGTAAAGTTTTGCCTAAAGGAGGAGCAGGTGCACCAGCAGGTGGCGGAGCTGCAGTAGCAGATGCACCAGCAGATGGCGCAGCACCAGCAGCCGATGCAAAACCAGCAGCCGATGCAAAACCAGCAGCTGCAGAGAAAAAGGAGTAGATGAAAGATGGGAGATACTAAAAATTTCAGAAGAGTTTGGAAAAAACCAAAGAGACCATTTAATTTTGAATTGAAAATGGATGAACTAAAAACTGTAGGTACTTTTGGATTAAAAACAAAAAGAGAACTTTGGAAATCAAGAACAGAGTTATCAAGATTAAGACATCAAGCACGTTCTTTACTTGCCGTAAGACAAGAAGTTAGAGAAAAAGAAGAACCAATACTAATGCATTCATTATCACGTATTGGACTTGTAGAAAAGACTGCAACACTAGATGATGTGTTAAACTTAGAAATTGAAAACTTGTTGGCAAGAAGATTACAAACAATTGTTTTCAAAAAATTCTTCTTTAAAACACCATATCAAGCAAGACAAGCAATATCACACGGACATGTTTTGATTGGTGACAGAGTTATCAACAGACCATCATATGTAGTAAAAGTTGATGAAGAAGACAGCATCAAATTAACACCTGAATCAATTTTTAACAAAATTTTATCAGAACCAGAAACAAAATCAGATTTAGGAAGTCCTGAAACTGAAAATATTGAAGTTCCAACTGAACCTGCTGTTGAAGCAAAAGAAGAACCTGCTGTTGAAGCAAAAGAAGAACCTGCTGTTGAAGCAAAAGAAGACTAATCAAAGTATCATTAGTAGTAAATACCCCTATTTTCAATGAATAACAATGTGTTCAATTATCGGCTATTCCGGAAATGAAATTGCAGCCCCAATTATCGTAAAGGGACTAAAAAGAATGGAGTATAGAGGGTATGACAGTGTTGGAGTTGCAACAGAATCACAAAATCAAATTGAATTAAAAAAAGGAACAGGAAAAGTTACTGAGGTAAATTCTAAATTTCAATTAGATACTTTACCAGGCAAAATAGGCATAGGCCATACCAGATGGGCTACTCATGGGAAAGTTACAGATCTTAATGCACACCCACATCCAAGTAATTCGGGAAAAATTGCAATAGTGCACAATGGAATAATAGAGAATTTTGAAGAGCTAAAAAAGCAACTAGAAGATGACGGGTATAGTTTCAAGAGTGAAACAGATAGTGAGATAATTGCAAATTTACTCCAAAAAAATTACGAATCTACAAAAAATGTTAAAGATACAATCATGAAAACAGTTTCTGAGATAAAAGGTCATTATGCATTTGTAGCAATGTTTGAAAATGGTCAACTTGCTGCAGCAAGATTTCATGAACCATTGATAATTGGTGTTGGACAAGAAAATATTTTCTTATCAAGTGATGTGTTAGGATTCATCGAATATACAGATGATGCAATATACATGAAAAGTGGAAATTTTGTAATTTTGGAGAACAAAGAATTTCAAATATTAGATTTTAACGGAGAAGAAGTTAAACACGAAATAACAAAAGTTTCAAAAGAATTTGGCGATGCATACAAAGGCGATTATGCACATTTCACATTAAAAGAAATTTATGAACAACCAGATCTTATTTCAAAAGCAGGAGATAGAACAATAGAAGGTTTGGAGGAAGCAGTAGAATACATAAAAAATGCAAAAAACATCTACGTTACAGGAAGTGGAACAAGTTACAATTCAGCATTAATTGCAAAACAAATCTTATCAAAATATGTGAAAATAAAATCAGAACCAATTATAGCTAGTGAGCTCCAATTTGCACCAGAAACAATTGAAGAAGATTCAGTTTTGATTGCAATATCTCAAAGTGGAGAGAGTGCTGACGTTTTAGAAGCAGTAAGAATTGCAAAAAAGAGTAACTGTAAAATTATTTCCATTGTGAATTTACTCACATCATCACTTACACGTAAAGGAGATGTGGTATTAGGAATGAATTGTGGACCAGAAATTGGAGTTGCTGCAACAAAGAGCTTTACTGCACAACTAATAGTATTATACAAAATTGTACAAAAATTAAATGAAGAAATTACAATTAATTTTGAGGAATTTTCAGAATCAATTTCAGAAATTCTAGAAAATCCAGTCAAAATTCAAGAAATTGCAAAAGAACTGAAAGAGGTATCAGACGTTTACATTTTAGGTAGAGGAATTAACTATCCAATTGCAATTGAATCAGCATTAAAACTAAAAGAACTGACGTACATTCATGCAGAAGGAATACCAGGCGGAGAGTTAAAACACGGACCTCTTGCATTGATGGATACAGACGTTTTTGTAATTGTCATTAATCCAAATGATTCAACATATACTGACACATTAACAAGTGCACGAGAGATTAAAGCACGTGGAGCAAAGATTATCGGAGTGTCAGATATCGAAAGCGACGTTTATGATTACTGGATAAAAATTCCAAAAATTAATGAAATTCTATATCCAATTTCAGAGATTATTCCAATACAATTACTAACGTATTATTCAGCGTTGGAAAAAGATACAGACCCAGACTATCCTAGAAATTTAGCAAAATCAGTTACTGTAAAGTAGAGATTCTTTTGTATTCTTGCTCAAACAAAGCAAACAATTTCTCTATAGAATTTTCTGTTTTTAGTAAAGATGCAATTATTGCACCTCCAGCTCCTGCTCCTTCTTTAACAAAACCATCTGCATAAGAACGGAATCCAAAATGTTGAGAATTGTGTAAGCAAGGATCACATGAAAGAACTGCCAGATTGTCAATTTGTTGTAATGTTTCAAGAAATTTTGCTTGTGAATCATCAACTATGTAAGAAGTACATCCAATTGCAGAATTTTTTGCATCATAACCAATGTGTTTTGCAAGTTGTAGTACAGCAAGCATTTGTGTACCACCTGCCAATATCACATGACAATTTTTAGATGCAGATGACAACATGCCTGCACAAACAGGCATCATTGGGTCTCCAAAATTTGCAATTATTTCCAAAGCGTCATCAGATTTTTTTCGTTTTAATGCATCTGATACAATTTTATTTTTTAGGTCTAATGGATTATTTTGCATACTAGAACTTACATTACACTCCAATCCAAATGCTCTCAAAACAGTTAGTGCAGTAGTAGTTCCACCTGGAATACATTCGCCAATTACAAGACAATCAGTGCTTTGTGACATGATTTTACCCAAATTTTTTCCATATTCAATTCCAGATTTTACCTGCTCAATTGACATTGCAGGAGATTCTGAAATATTTTTTCCAGAAACCATGTCAGCATCAAAGTAACACAAAGATGGTGCAACCTTACTTCCGGCATTTACAACAAAATGTGGAATTTTTGCAGCATTTAATGAAACACGAGTCAATAATGCAGGAGTAGGCTTTCCATCAGGAGAAATTGGAATTCCAGGTATACAGACACATTTTCCATATTCAATATATTCAGAATCAGCAGGCGCAGTGAATTTTAGAAATTCTTTGTCAGCACCTGCAATAGTAATTCCAGGAATTTCACAGGTTTCACTATACGATGCTACTAAACCAAATCTAAATCGTTTTTTTGAAATATCTTGTATGAATTTTTTTGCATTTTCCACATCTCCGTGGCAGGTAATTGACAAATTATCCACCCATTCTATCTACAAAAGAATCTTCAGTAATCTTTTGCATTACAGGATTTGTAGTTTTTTCATTTCCAATAGTCGATGTCGGAGCCATTCCATAATCATGTCCAGGATACATTACAAGATTATCATCCAAGTTGTGCAATACATCAAACAAGCTGTGATAAAGTTCATTTGCACTACCTCCAGGCAGATCAATACGTCCACAGTTTCCAACAAAAAGAGTATCACCTGAAAAAATTTTTCCGTCACCTACAAGACAAATACTATCTTTAGAATGTCCAGGAGTATGATACACAACCAATTCAGAGCATCCAAATTTTATAGAATCACCATTTTTTACAGTCATATCATGTTGTAGTGTAGATGCTTCGTGTTGTATGATTTTCACACTCAACATTTTTGCTAATTCCTCATTTCCTCGTGTATGATCATCATGCCAATGTGTATTTACAATGTATTTTGGTTGAAGGTTCTGTTCATCAATTATACAAATAATTTTTTCTAAATCCCAAGATGGATCAATCACAATTGCTTCATGTGTAGATTCATCCTCCACAACATAAGAAAAATTTTGCATCGGACCTACAGGAATTTGATGAACAATCACAGAACATCTATCTCCGCTTCAGGCGGAATTCCTATCTTTTCAGCAAATAATTCCCCAGTCAAATCTTTTCTCTTTGGAATTCCTTGTTTCATTTTATGAAAAGTTACAGTCATGTCACACTTTGTAAATAGCGAGGCAGTCTCTCCTGTCTGAGGATCCATTCCCGATGGAACATCAACAGCAAATTTGTAACAGTCAGTTTCATTAATGAAATTGATTGCAGATGCATAAGGCTCTCTTATATCACCATTAATTCCAGTACCCAAAATTCCATCAATAATAATATCTGGTTTAAAATCAAAGTCAGTCGAAGTACCTGTGACTAATTTAACAGAGGGCATTTTTTCAAGTAATGACCAGTTCCAACTACTTTCTTCGGTTTTAATTTTGTCAGGAGTTCCTAGCAAAACAACAGTTACGTTTGCATTATGACCTGCAAGATGTCTTGCCATGACTTGACCATCTCCACCATTATTTCCCATTCCGATAAATATTACAATATTTTTTGAATCTACACTTCCAAATTTCTCAACTAGTCTTCTAACAGCAACGGCTCCTGCATTTTCCATCATGAATTTTTTTAAAAATCCCATATCATGACCTTTGTTTTCAATCTGATACATTTGATCTACAGTTATTTCCACAGAACATCTCAGATATGATTTCAATAAAGAGGTTTTGCAAACGCCTTTAACTAAGAAAAACAGTTTCTGATTCTATGGGATTAAAAAATGTAAAAATTTCACTTCCGAAAATTTCTAAAGAATTAGAAAAAACCAACTCATCTAGAGAGTTTTTAATAAAAAATAATCGCGAAGTGATAATTAATTGCAGTCAGGCAATCATTGGAATTCATAAAAATGATTTAACATCAGCAAAGTTGAAAATTAAAAAAGCAAAATTACTTCTTGCGAAATTAAAACAAAAAGCAAATGGAGATCTCAACAGATATGTTTTGACACCAGAACAAGAATTAGTCGAAGCAGTGGCATTGTTATCAATCATTGAAGGTAAACAAATTCCATCATACAAGTCGATCAAAGTTTCAGGGGAATCATACATACTTGGCTTGCTTGATTGTATTGGAGAATTAAAAAGACAAGTAATTGATCAGATTAGAATAGGTAATTCTAAAAATGCTGAGAAATATTTTGGAATAATGGAAGAATTGTATCTAATTTTGTATCCATTTGCTACATATGATAAGATCGTAAAAGAAGCAAGACGAAAATTAGATGTTAACAGAATGTTGGTTGAAGATACAAGATTAGTTCTTACTGAAGAAATTAGAAGACAAGAATTTATTAAAAATATTCAAAAGAACTCGAAGAAATAATCAATGCGGGTAGTGGGATTCGAACCCACGAACTCCTAAGAGACTAACCCCTCAAGCTAGCGCCTTTGACCAGGCTGGGCGATACCCGCATAGAAAAATCCTTGTAGGGTTTTTATAATCCTTGATTGATTTTTTCAAGTGTGTTAGTACCTGTAAGATGTTTTACATGCGGAAAATTAATTGCCGATAAATATTCAGATTATCAGAATAGAATGAAGACTGGAGAAGATCCAAAGAAAGTTCTTGACGATTTAGGTATGGAGAGATACTGTTGTAGACGTATGCTATTAACCACAGTTGAGACAATTCAACAAGTTATTCCATTTTATGAAGCAATGCATAAGAGAAATCAAGAAGTGCAAAGCGAACTAGAATAAATTGTCAAAGATTACCGCAATTTCTGGTAGAGTTCTGTATAACAGCAGAGGCAGTAAAACTATAGAAGTTGATGTTACAACTGATGGAAAATATCAAGGAAGAGTTTGTGCACCATCTGGTGCAAGTGTAGGTAAATTTGAAGCAGTTAGCTTTCCAAACAACAGCCCTGAAGAAAGCTTATCACTTCTAAATCAAAATTCAGATAAATTTATCGGAATTGATTCAAGTGATCTAAAACAAGTACATGATGTTATTCATTCAATAGATGAGACAGACAATTATGCAAAGATTGGTGGCGCATGTGCATTTGCAATAACAATTGCAGCAACAGAATCAGCAGCAAAAGTTGAAAATAAACAGTTTTTCCAAATGATTAGTGGAAAATCTGATTTGAAATTTCCATTTCCATTAGGGAACATACTAGGTGGAGGCGCTCATGCGGGACCAGGCACACCAGACATTCAGGAAATTTTAGTTGCATCAATTGGTGCAAAGACTGTTAGAGAATCAATTGATACCAATCTTCAAGTTCATAAAGAATTGAAAAAATTAATTCTAAAAAATGATCCAACTTTTACAAACGGACGTGGAGACGAAGGAGGATGGGCTCCAAAATTCAACAATGAAGAGGCATTGGATATTTCAGTAAAAGCAATAGAAAATTTAGGATTTACATTAGGAAAAGAAGTTGGTTTAGGAGTTGATTTTGCTTCATCAACACAATGGAATGAAGAAAAGAAAAAATATGTTTATGATCGTGCAGGTTTTGAAAACGATTCAGGAGAACAAATTGAATTTGCATCAAAGATTATAGAAAATTACAAATTGATTTATGCAGAAGATGCGGTACACGAAGAAGCATTTGACGATATGGCAGAGATTACAAAAAAATTCCCTAATTCAATGATTACAGGAGACGACCTTACTGTAACAAATAATAAAATTCTTACAAAAGCAGTAGAGGCAAAATCGTGTAATGCTGCAATTCTAAAGGTAAATCAGGCAGGAAGTCTATACGATGCATTAGAATTTGCCAAGGTTGCCAATGAAAATAATATTAAATTAATCACATCACATCGTTCAGGAGAATCAAGTGATTCACATATTTCACACATCGGTATTGGAACCGGCTCAAAACTACTAAAGGTGGGAATTGTCGGTGGAGAAAGAGTGGAAAAAGTGAACGAATTGATTCGTATCTCAGAGCATGATTTAATACATGGCATGATTGACTTTTAAAAATCGCAATGAGCCAACAAACAGAAACTACTGATCTAAAGAAGAAAGTTTTAGCTACAGGTATTCGTGTTGGAACCGATATGAAGACAAAATCAATGCGTCCATTTATCACATCTGCCAGTCCTGAAGGACTCTACATGATAGATATCGATATCACATTAGATAAGATCAAAAGTGCAGCAAAATTCGCAACAAGATTTGATATGAAAAAAGTCATTGTTTGTTCTGGAAAAGAATATGCAACAACCCCAATTGAAAAATTTGTTGAGTTAACAGGAGCAACACACATGCTCAGAAGATTCATGCCAGGCACACTAACAAATCCATCATTACCATATTTCATTGAACCACAACTAATCATAATTTCTGACCCAGAAGTTGACGGACAGGCAATTATCGAGGCAACAAACGCAGGAATTCCAGTTATTGGAATTTCAAACACAAACAATGTCACATCCAATTTGGATTTGATAATTCCTGCAAACAACAGAGGCCGTAAAGCACTAGCAACAATTTACTGGCTATTAGCAAGAGAAATTCTAATTCAGAAAGGCGAACTCAAAGAAGATCAAGACATGAAGTATGAGATTGATGACTTTGAGACAAAAATAGAAGAAGAATTATAGAAGTTTTCTTCAAAATAACTATTTGACTTCAATATCTAAAGCACCTGGAAAAATAATTCTTTTTGGAGAACATTTTGTGGTACATGGAAATAGAGCAATTCTTGGTGCTATCAACAAATACGCAACTGTTACTTCAGAAAAAACAAGCACAAACAATATTCTAATTTCTTCATCGCTAGGACAATCATCAATAGAAAAAGATGAAGATGTATCAAATGTGGAGAAAAAGTTTAGGCCATTTTTCTATATTGCAAAAAAGATGATTGAAAAGAATAATTTTGACAAGGGAATTAGTATTAAAATTGAATCAGATATTCCAATTGGAGCAGGACTTGGCTCTTCATCTGCATGTTGTGTTGCAGCTGCAGCATCAATTTCAAATTTATTTAACAATACAAATGAAAAAGAAATTTTAGAATTATCTATAGAAGCAGAAAAAACAATATTTCCAAATTCATCAGGAGCCGATTGTACTGTTTCAGTTCATGGAGGAATTATTGAGTATCAAAAAGAAAAAGGATTTTCAAAAATTCAAACAGAAAATGAATTTAATTTTCTAATAATAGATTCAGAGCAAGTTCATGCAACAGACAAAGTGGTAGACCAAGTAAAAAAATTCAAAGATGAAAACAGTGACACATTTTCAGAATTATGTTCAGAAGAAGAACGCTTGGTAACAAAAGCATTGGAGAGCATGAAAAGTAATGATTTAGAAACCATGGGAAAGTGTATGGCACAAAATCAAATTTATCTGGAACAAATTGGAGTTTCTAACGACGTATTATTAGCAATAACAAAAGAAATTGAAAAAATAACATTTGGTGCAAAAATTACAGGAGCAGGTGGCGGAGGATGCATCATAGCATTAACGCAAAAAGATGATGATCTTTCAGAATTTGTGAATGTAACAAAGTATCAAACTTACAACGTATCAATACAGAAAACAGGTATGCAGGTTTTTAATAGCTAAGATGGTGATACAGACATGATTCTAATAAAACTTGGAGGCTCAATTATTACAAATAAAGAAAAGCCATTATCACCAAGAAAAAAGACCATAGATAATATTTTAAAAGAAATTGGAAAGGTAAAAGAGCCTGTAATTATTGTACACGGTGGCGGTTCATACGGACATTATTGGTCAGTAAAGTATGATATGCATACAAAACCTGCAAAAACCAGTCCAAAAGGAGTTGCAATTGTGAAAAATTCAATGGTAGAATTAAATAAAATTATTCTAGACAGTGCAGTAAAAAATGAGGTCAATTCGTATTGTTTACCACCTACAGACTTTATGAAAGGAAACAAATCAATCAGAAGTAAGATTTTGACAATCAGTGATATAGCTAAATCAGGATTAACACCAATTACATTTGGAGACGCATTATGGTATGGGCAGAAAAAATCATACATTCTATCTGGAGACGTAATAATGACTACAATTGCAAAAGTTTTGAAACCTAGACTATCACTATTTGTTCTAAATGTTGATGGCGTATATTCAGATCTGAAAAGCAAAAAATTACGATGCAATTTTAGGAAAGAAATTTGAAGGTACACTATTCAGGAAATAATCATGGAAGAGTTTGTAATTTTAGTTGATGGAAATGATAATCCAATAGGAAAAGAGGAGAAGGTAAAATGTCACCTACCAAATGGAAAACTTCACAGAGCATTTACTGCATTAATCTTCAACAAAGAAGGAAAATTACTTCTAACAAGAAGAAGTGATTCAAAGATGCTCTGGCCAGGAGACTGGGATGGAACAGTTGCAAGTCATCCTAGAGAAGGAGAAACATACGTTTCATCAGCAGAGCGTAGAATGCCTGAAGAAATTGGAATACAATGTAAAATGAATTATGTTAACAAATTTGAATATCATGTTCCATACAAAGACGTAGGTTCGGAGAACGAAGTTTGTGGTACACTAATGGGCGTTGTCGAAGATTTTGATGAAGCATCGTTAATCAAAGATGAGATTTCTGCAATAAAGTGGATTTCACCTGGAGAATTGGATGCAGAACTTGAGAATAATAGAGACATCTATTGCCCATGGATGGTAATTGCATTGTACTATTTGGACGATTGTGAATCAGAGACAAAAACAAAATTTTCTTCTCTAATTTCAGAATGGACCAAAGAAGGATTAAAACAAAATTATGAAAAAGCAATTAAACATTACATTCCTGAGAACAATTGGAGATTGGTAAATTGAAGTCATCAGAATCAATCAAGAAAAATGCCGTATTTGTAAATAAATTTCTCAGAAAAGAGCTCAAAGGAGAACCAAAACAGCTGTATGATGCAGCAGCTCACTTGATCATACACGGTGGAAAAAGACTAAGACCATACCTAGTTTTGAAAAGCTGTAAAGTTTTGGGCGGAAAACAATCAGATGCAATAGCTGCAGCAAGTTCGGTGGAAATGATTCACAATTTCACTCTAGTTCATGATGACATAATGGATAATGATGAAATGCGACATGGTGTTCCAACTACACATAACAAATTCGATATGCCATTAGCAATTTTGGCAGGAGATGTATTGTACTCTAAAGCATATCACACGATTTCATCAAAGTCAAAACTATCACCAGCTCATACTACCCAATTAGTTACAAAATTGTCCAAAGCATGTGTAGAAATTTGTGAAGGACAAGTTGACGATGTAAAACTTGCTGAAAACAAGAGAATTCCAACTGAACAAGAATACATCAAGATGATTGAGAAAAAGACTGCCGTTCTTTTTGAGGTATCATGTGCAATGGGTGCAATTTGTGCAAAGAAAAAAGAAAAAGATGTCAAAAATCTATCATCGTTTGGACGTAATTTAGGAATTGCATTTCAAATTACTGATGACTTGATTGGAATAATGGGAGACAGTAAAGTAACAAAGAAACCAGTAGGAAATGACATTCGTGAAGGTAAAAAATCACTTCCAATTCTCTTAGCAATAAGAAAAGCAAGGGGAAGTGACAAGAAAAAAATTCTCAAAGTTTTTGGAAAATCCAATGCTGCAAAAAAAGACGTACAAACCGCAGTTAATACAATTCGTTCACTTGGAATTGAAGAGGAAGTACGCAAAAAAGCATTACAATATGCAACAAAGGCAACAAAATCACTAGATAGTTACTCAGGCAGTGACAAAAATGAGATGGTTAGTCTTTTAGATTTCGTAGTGAAAAGAAGTCTTTAGGTAATTTCTAAATCTTCAACATCAGCTATGAATTGGTTTACACATTCATTTGCTTCAGGAACAGTATGATCTAACATTTGTTTTTCACATTCAGGACACTTTATTGGATTAATTGAAGCATATGCAACTGGATTTTTTGCTTCTCTGACAAATCTCCACAAACATTTTTCAATTTGACTTTTGTTATGTTCAGCCATTTGCTTGTTACATAATGGACAAGGAGTCTTTATCATACCGTTTTAGATGATAAACCAGTGTTTTAACAATTTCAGTAGACGTAATTGAGAAATATAAGGAAATTTTCAGAATTCTAGTTGTGTTTAAGCATGAATAAAAAATTAGCATTTTTTTTCATTTTCTTAAAGTCAGAATCTTTTTGAATTTTTTCTAAAAATCCCATATGTTCATGGTCATGGTCATGGTCATGGTCATGGTCATGGTCATGGTCATGTGATGAATCAAATTTTAATAATTTAGCGACTAGTTTGCATGTTTGCTTTTCATCATTTTGTCTCGCAGTAGATTTTGATTTGTAGTATATTGCATTCATTTCTTTTGGATCTTGTTTTAAGACTTTGTTGTAACAAAGTATGGCATTTCGGTATTTTCCCATTAGATGTAATGAGTATCCTTTGTTGATTAGAACATCAATGTTTTTTCTATCACGACGTAGTAATTTGTTAAAGTAAATTAGCGCTCGCTCAGGCATTTTCAAATTATTACATGTGATTGCTAGACGAAAAGTTGCATCAAAGTCACTTGGATCGAGTTTTACTGCTTGTCTAAAACAATCATATGCTAACTTGTTTTTTTCAATTTCTAACAGAGAATTGCCAAGATTACACAATGAATCAATATCGTTTTTTTGTGCATCAAGTGCGGATTCAAAAAACTTTATTGCTTTTTTATGCTTTTTTTGTCCGGCATATACAATTCCAATATTGTTTAAAATTTCAACATCTTTTGGTTCTACCTGTAAAGCACGATTATACACACGTATTGCATCATCATGTCGTCCCAATGCAACAAGAACATTTGCCTTGTTACAAAGTGCTTGAGAGTTTTTTGAATCTATTTTCAATGCAGTGTCAAATGTATCTAATGCCTCTTCATATCGATCCATATCATACAGTGTTGTTCCCTTATTGTATAATGCAACAAAGTCATCAGGATTTTTCTTAAGAAAAATTTCTAATTGTTTTATCGCCTCATCGTACTTTCCAATTTCTGCAAGACAGGATGTCTTGTTAATTATCGCTTCAGGATTTTAAGGATCTAATTTTAGAATCTTTTCAAATATTTTTATTGCTTTTGTAAAATTTTCATTCTCAAAATTTTTGATTCCTTGATCTAGTAATGAAGTTTTCAAGTTCTTCAGTCCTAGCTGTTATGGGTTATTTTTGAGGGAGTCTTAATGTCAACTTTTCGTAATATGCCTGTTGATTTTAAGACTAGAGTACCAACTAGAATTCCAACTGCTATGATGACTATAGTTCCCGATGCTGCAAGATTGAGAGAATAAGACAAGAGTATTCCACTTGTTACAGAAATAGTTGAAATTCCCATTGATATACAAACTGTCTTTTTGAATCCTTTACCAAACATCATTGCTGTAATATTTGGAATCACGATTAGTGCAGAGATTAGAAGTATTCCAACTAATCTCATAGAGGTTACAACCGTAATAGACGCAAGAACAACAAAAGCATAATTTAACAAAGTTGTTCTTAATCCAACTAGTTTAGCTTGTTCTTCATTGAATGTAAGATGAAGAAATTGTTTTTGTAAAACAACTAATGTAGTGATTATACCAGCGCTAATACCAAGAATCATCATAGTGTCTTCATTACTTATTAGAAGAATACTTCCAAACAGAAAGCTAAAGAGATCTACTGAAAATCCACCAGATGAACTTACCAGTATAACACCTACCGCTAAACCAGAAACTAAAACTACAGCAACTGCTGCATCGCCAGATATCTTGGTGCTTTGTCTTAGTTTTTGGAGTCCTAGTCCACCAAATATCGAGACAATGAATGCAGTCCATAATGGAAATACTCCTAAGAATAAACCAACGGAGATACCACCAAATGCAACATGTGCAATTCCATCACCAAACAAGGAATAACGTCGAAGTACTAGAAATGTTCCCATGAATGAACAGATTATACCAACTGCAATTCCTGCAACTAGTGCTTTTTGCATAAATCCATAAGAGAGAGCTTCAAGAATCATTTTTTTTCATATCCATTAATGCATGTCATGATTATGATCATGCATGTGCATTTGCATTGATGATTCAGTATACGTTTTAAGAAGTTCTTTATCTGAAAAGAATTTTTCTTTCTCTCCATGGAAAAAGAGTTTTTTGTTCATACATGCAACTCTGTTTGCATATTTTGATATTGCATCGAGATCATGTGAAGACCAGATTATAGTAATATTGTTTTGTTCATTAATAGTTTTAATTACGTTATAGAATTTTGTTTGTGATTCAACATCAACACTGGCAACAGGTTCATCTAGAATGAGCAATAAAGGATCCTTTACCAGGGCTTTTGCAATAAAGACACGTTGTAATTCTCCTCCTGAGAGTTCACCAATTCTTCTATTTCTAAGAGATTCTAATCCTACAGTATGCAGAGCTTGAGTTATTTTGTCATCTTTCTTTTTGATTGATTGGTATATTCTGTTCCAACAACAATCACATTCTTGAATTAATTTTATACCTTGTACTATTCGTTTATCAGAAATCAATCCCATTGAAACGACATCATAAACAGTTGCAGGAAAATTTGGTTCAAATGTCACTCTTTGTGGAACATAACCAATTAGTGGAATAATTGAATCATACTTTGAATCTTCAAATCCAAACAATTTGATGTTCCCAGAATATGGCTGTAGTCCGAGAATTGCTCTGAATAATGTAGTTTTACCAGCACCGTTTGGTCCAACAATTCCTAAACAATCACCTTGTTTTACATCAAAACTGATGTTATCTACTGCAGGATGATTATCATAATGTATTGTTAGATCTTTTACATCTAATACAGAAGTTACCGACATTCAAAAGCCACCATAGTACCGCATGTTACTATCATAGTTATACACCTTGCCAGGTCTTTTGTTTATGCTCCTTTATCCACTGTTTTGCCATTGGAAGTAATCTGTCAACATCAACGTTTTTTGATTTTAGTGTAATTGCAAAATTATTGTTATGAGTTGAAGATGAATCATTTATTTCAATTTGAATTTCATTTACACTTGGGTCGTTGCTTTCTTGAGACTGTGATTGTTTAGTCTTACATCCTTTCATTGGCATTCAAGTGCAACCTTTAGAGAATCTAGGTTTTGTTCCATTTTGTCTATGTAAGAAATGTCTGTACCTTCTTCTTCAGGAGTTAGTGCTTCAAGTGGGCTGAATAACATGACTCGAGCATTTGCTTCGTCTGCAATTACTTCTGCAAGTCTAGGATCAACTAACTCTTCGGAAAATATTACCTTGATGTCATTGTCCTTAACAAAATCAACAAATTCAGCAATTTCTGCAGCGGATGCTTCGGAATCAGGTGCCATGCCACCTAGAGCCATAATGTGTATGTCATATCTTTCTCCAAGATAGGTAAACGCATTATGGTATGGAACAATTGTATCTTTCTGACATGAGGATAATGCTGAGGCTATTTTCATATCTAGTGCATCCATTTTGTTATTGTAAATACGGGAATTCTCTTCATAGTATTCTTTGTTTTGAGGATCTGCTTCGATTAATCCATCACGTATGACGTTAACTTGTTGCTTTACTAAAATTGGGTCTAACCAAATGTGAGGATCAAATTCGTAATCATGATGATGTCCATCATGTCCTCCTTCTTCATGTTCATCATGATCATCTTCTTTGGCATGTTCATCATGTTCGTCATGATCATCTTCTTTGGCATGTTCATCATGTACATCTTCACCAGAAACTAAGTGGTGAATCTCTTCTAGTCCTTCTGGACCTCCAATGTGTCCATCTTCAATTTCATGTAACACATGTTCAATTTCTTCAATTGCACCTGCTCCATGATCATGTCCATCACCTTCATGTTCATGAAGTATTTCTTCTATGGCTTCAATAGATTGTGATTCAGTCATATGTCCATGTTCAAATTCTTCAATTACTAGTGCAATTTCTTTGTAAAATTCTTCTGCATGTTCATCATGTTCGTCATGATCATCGTGTCCTGCATGATCATCATGTCCTGCATGATCATCATGTCCATCTTCAAATTCTAATAGTTCAATACCTTCAGATGCCTTAACAAATAAAACATTATCAAACTCTCCTGATTCAATTATTTGGTCAACATAAGATTCCATTCCTAATCCATTGTATACAAAAACATCTGCATCTTTCAAAGACTGAATCTCCTGGGCACGTGGTTCCCAATCATGAGCTTCTACTCCAGATGGCATAAACTGTTTAACTTCAGCAACATCACCAGCTACATTTTTTGTAAATTCGTGATAAGGATAAAATGATGTTAAGATGGTAATTTTTTCTTCTTGTGGTACGAGCTGATTTCCTGTGTCATCAGCAGGCAAAGGTGTGGCGTCATTTGAAATTCCACTGAATGCCAAAACAGATGCAATTACTCCAATTGCAATAGCAATACCAGCTACAATAGCAATTGATGAATTTTTATTCATAGATAATCAACCCGGGTGAAAACAAGGCAAGATTGAATGTACGACTGAAGCATGCGGTTGCTTTCGTGCAGACTTGCCGAGTTTTCCATAGAAACAATGAAAAAATGTTATTAATAAATGTGTAAAAAGTTAATAACATTTAGTTAAAATTTTTATGTTTCTTAATAACAATGACTGAGGAGAAACAAAAAGAAGATCTTTCAGGAAATGTTAATGCCATTTTGCTAGTAGTACATAATGACGAATATGATAACCAGGTAACTCAAGTCAAACATTCCTATGAAGATCTAATCACGATGCATTTACACAGTAAGATTGAAGGAGACAAATGTATGGAACTTTTCATCTTAAAAGGAGAATCAGAATCTGTTAATGATATTACAAAGAATTTTCAAATTAACAAGAAGATGGATACTGTAAAGCTAGTTGCATTATAAAATGAATGACGAAGAAATAAAAAATGAAATTCGAAAATTTGCTTTGCAAAATGCTGTAGAGCATGACGGTCAAACAAGAGACAAAACAATTCTTGCAAAGATTATGGGGAATGTTCCAGAACTAAGACAAAAAGCTAAAGAGATAGGACCAATCATTACTGAAATTGTTTCAGAGATAAATCAAATTCCAATTGAAGAACAACAAAAAGAGATACAAGAAAAATATCCTGAGTTATTAGAAGTAAAAAAGGAGAAACCTGAAAAACAAAGTCTCTTACCACCACTAAAAAATACAGAAGGAAAAGAGATAATCACGAGATTTCCTCCAGCACCAAATGGCTATCCACACATCGGTCATGCAAAGGCAGCAGTAATCAGCGAGGAATATGCAAAAATGCATGGTGGAAAATTAATTTTAAGATTTGAGGATACAAATCCAGGAACTGAACGTTTAGAATATTATGCTGCAATTAAGGTTGGAATGGATTGGCTTGGAATAAAATATGATAGTGTAGAACATGTTTCAGATAATTTGGATGTGCTTTATGAAAAAGCAGATCAAATAATAAAATCAAATGATGCATACGTTTGTACATGCAGTCAAGATAACATTAGTAAAAATAGAAGAGAGATGATTGAATGCAATTGTACAAAACAAAGCGTAGAAGAAAATGAAAAGTTATGGCACAAGATGTTTGATGAGAAGGGTTTCAAAGAAGGACAGGCCTTATTACGATTTAGAGGCAATATGCAGTCAGGAAATACAACTATGCGTGACCCTGCATTATTCAGAATTAATACAAAAAGACACGCACGGCAGGAGCAAAAATACAAGGTTTGGCCGACATATGACTTTGCAGGCATAATTTTTGACAGCATTAGCAAGGTTTCACATGCTATGAGGTCAAAGGAGTTTGAACTAAGAAAGGAGCTACATCATACAATTTTGGATAAATTGGGAATGGAGAAATCTGAGTTCATCTTTTTTGGAAGATTAGACTTGGAAGGAATGCCAGTATCAAAGAGTGCCCTAAAACCACTAATTGAAAATGGTAAAGTTCCATGGTATGATGACCCAAGATTACCTACATTGGAAGGACTTCGCAGAAGAGGCATCAGACCAGAGGCGGTGAAGAAATTTGTTTTATCCTTGGGATTAACAAAAAATGATACAGTTTCTCCATTTGCATCGCTAGAAGCATTCAACAAGAAAATAATCGATTCAGAGAGCATTAGACTTCACATGGTTCGCAATCCAAAAGAGATGAAGGTCACAAACCTTCCATCAAACGAATTGCATTTACCAAATCATCCTACTATCGACTTGGGAAAACGAACTGTTACGGTAAATGATTCTGTTTTGATTGACGGCGACGATGCTAAGGAGTTGAAAAAAGGTGAGTCCGTTAGATTGCTTGGCATTGGAATTTTCAAGATTGTAGAAGATGATTCAAATCTTACAGCTGAATTTATTTCAGAAAATGCTGAGAATATTGAAAAAAAGATACAATGGGTAGCCGGAGAACCAATAAAACTCAAAATTATTGTTCCTGATCAGTTATTTTTTGGGGAGACATTCAACGAAGACAGTCTTAAAGAAATCGAAGGTTATGTTGAACAAACATACTTAGAATTAAAAGACGGTGATGAAATCCAATTCATAAGATTTGGATATTGTAGAAAAGAATCTACACACCAAGTCATATTTACCCACAAGTGAGAAAAAATGAAAATTGCAAGAGTAGTAAAATCAGACAGGGAAACTTTTGGTTTAGTCAAAGACGGTAAAATTGCCACAAAAGACGACATAACACAGTCTACTGGAATACCAATTCCAATGAATGTTAGAGATTTTCTATTTGATGGATGGTTTGAAGAGATTTTACCAAAAATCGATGAGATTGAGTTCAAGCATGATTTATCAGATTTTGATGTTTTAGCACCAATTCCTAATCCTAACAAAATAATCTGTTTGGCATTCAACTACAAAGACCATGCAGAGGAACAAAAACTAACACCTCCAAAAGAACCGGCAATTGTAAACAAACCACGAACTGCTCTAAATGGAACTAATGCAGAGATTATTTGTCCAAATTTTGTAAAAGAATTGGATTATGAGATAGAACTTGCTCTGATTATTGGAAAAAAATGTAAAAATATTTCAGAAGAAGAAGCAATGGATGTGATTTTTGGATACATGATACTCAATGATGTTTCAGCCAGAGACATTCAAGCAATGGATAAACAATTTACAAGAGCAAAATCGTTTGATGGATTTGCACCATGTGGTCCATGGATTACAACCAAAGATGAAATTGATGATCCTCAAAATCTCAAGCTTTTAACAAAAATTAATGGCGAAGTAAGACAAAATTCTACAACGTCAAACATGTTCATAAAAATCCCATCAATAATATCAATACTTAGTAAATCAATTACATTGGAACCAGGAGATATTATTTCAACTGGAACTGCAGCCGGTGTTGCACTAAATAATCCAAACATACCATACCTAAAA
>LUMG01000103.1_pt1 | contig 20708 bp, 22 predicted proteins | sample 729691 | NCBI WGS metagenome assembly LUMG01 (sample SAMN03860269, study PRJNA289734) | marine metagenome | biome: seawater column; feature: ocean; material: water; isolation source: Red Sea water column Station 34 - depth 50m | place: Saudi Arabia: Red Sea | collected 2011-10-15 | depth 50 m
GTATCAGTTACCAAAGATAATCGCTTACCAAAAAAACAAAGAGAAATGAAATATGCAAGAGATTTGAAATCATCTAACACAAAAGCAAAGCTTGTAAAAATTGCCGATATTTTAGCAAATGTAAATGATGCACCGAATGCTGGAAGAAATGCAAGATGGGAAAAACAACAATTTGTAAAAAAATCAAAGTATTGGAGTTATGTTTCACAGGTTAAACCAGGTAAACTTGCAGAATTAACATGGGCAAAAAATGAATGGAAAAGATTACAAAAAAAATATTCAAACTAATTTACATTAAGAAAATTTCATACTTTATTGCAGTAGTTTTTTACTCTGGATCTTCTGGATGTCCTCTGCCTCTAAGTGCAAATGTAACTACTGCTAATGCGATTGCTACACCAATTGCTGCTCCATAAGCAGCAGCGCTTGCCTCTGCCATGTGCCATTATACACTTTGTTGCATAAATCAATTACTAAAGGAATTAGACTGATTTTTCGTATATGTTTACAGTAGTTTTTACAAGTGAACGACTGATATCATCAGGTACAATAATCATTATACCACTATCTTTTGATACATTTGAACAAGTTCCTGAATGACTAATCAAATTTTTAGCGAAACATCCAGGTTCAGTATAATAAAAAAATGTTCCAGTTTCTTTGTAGTTGTTGAATTCAGATATGGATGGTACAAAATAGAGATTAACGCCAATTGATTTGTCATCAATTCTAATACTATAATCAAAATTAGAAATGTCATTAATCATACATATTGGAATAAAATGGGCAAAGGCAGAAGGTAGTTTTGTTTCTTGTTCAGAATCAGAATATGAATTATTTTTTACATTAGGGAATTGTATGTTGTAAGGATCGTTTGTTAATTGCAAACCCATTGCAACTTCAATGTTTTGTCTAATCACATCAACGGTTGAACGATAATGATGAGGTTGAAAATTATATTGACATTGATTGTTTTGATGGGATAAACGTACAAATGATTTGTCATGCATCGTATCTAATTCATTTTTTCCATAATTTTCAGGAATTGTTTCATCAAATGGAACATATTTTTGCGATTCATCAAGAATTGCATTTGATTTACTCCACGTAGATGTAACGTCAAATACAATGTTTGACGGATAACTTGCCCAGACTGGATCTAGGTGTACGTATAGAGAATGCCTATTTACAGACATGTCATCAAATTCCATTGGCATGTAAAATTCCACTATATCTAATACTGCAAGAATTGCTGCAGCGCCAACAACTGCTAAGAGTATTTTCATGTGTTTTAATTTAGAAAGTTTAGATTGTTGTGACAATACAAAATTTCTGTCATTATCAAATAATTAGCTTACCAGTTTGCAGTCATAGAATCACATAATTTAACAAATTATCAATAATCCATACCTAAGTTCTTGTACCTTTTATTTTGTTAATTACAAAATGGTTTATTGAGCATTAAACAAATTCTCGTTCCGCTCGATGGATCAAAAAATTCAGAAAGAGGATTGGATATGGCATTAGATTTAGCAGGAAATACAAATAGATCAATTGTTTGTTTGTATGTTAAACCTACATCTGTTAATTCGGTAAAATATGGAGAATTATTTAATGATGAAGAAAATAGATTAATGAGAATTGCATTTGATTTTGCACAAAAAGAATGTAAAAAACATAATGTGAAATTTATAGATGAGACTGTTACTGGTGATGCAAAATCAGGTATAGTCAAATATGCAAATGATAGTTCAAGAAAGATTGATCTTTTAGTTATGGGTGCAAGAGGAAGAGGATCTGTAAAGGCAGCATTCATGGGAAGCGTTTCCAATCACGTCTTGAATAAGAGCAAAATTCCAGTTTTGATAGTAAAATGACTGAAAATCTTTGTGTGGTTTTTGGAGATCAGTTATCACAAAATATTACATCTTTGAGAAATTTTAGAAAAAAACAAGATAAAATTTTGATGATGGAAGTTGTTAATGAAACAACGTATGTGAATCATCACAAGAAAAAACTTGTATTAATTTTTAGTGCAATGAGACATTTTTCAGAGAACCTGAAAAAGCAAGGATATTCAGTCATTTATTCAAAAATTAATAATTCATCTAATACATTTACTGAAGAATTAATCAAACAGTGTAAGGTTACAAAACCAAAAAAAATCATAGTTACACATCCAGGAGAATATAGAGTACTACAAGAAATAAAAAAATGGAAAAAGATTCTAAAAATTCCAATATCAGTACCTGATGATGATAGATTTTTTTGCAGTATTGATGAATTTGAAAAATGGGCAGATAGTAAAAAAGAACTAAAAATGGAGATGTTTTACCAAATGATGCGAAAAAAACATCACGTATTGATTGATGAAAATGGAAAACCAAAAGGAGGAAAATGGAATTATGATGTAAAAAATAGAAAGAGATTACCAAAAAATCATCCAAAAATTCCGAATATACTAGAACATAAACCAGATAAAATTACAAATCAAGTCATTACTGATGTAAAAAAGAAATTTTCTAAACATTTTGGAAAATTGGAACCATTTTGGTTTGCAACAACTCACGAGGATGCAGTAAAAAGTTTAAATGAATTTGTTAAAAATAGATTAGAAACATTTGGTCCATATGAAGATGCCATGGCACAAAATGAAAAATTTCTATATCATTCAGTATTATCCATGTATCTTAACATAGGATTGTTAGAACCTAAACAAGTAATTGACAAAGTTTTACAAAAAAAGAATATTTCAATAGAATCAATAGAAGGATTTGTAAGGCAAATTTTAGGATGGAGAGAATACATCAGAGGCATCTATTGGCATACAATGCCAAAATATTCAGAAACAAATTATTTTAATGCAAAAAATAATCTTCCAAAATTCTATTGGACAGGAAAAACAGAGATGAATTGTATGAAAAATTGTTTGAATCAAACAATAGATGATGCTTATGCCCATCATATTCAGCGGTTAATGATTACAGGGAATTTTTCATTAATTGCAGGAATAGAACCTAAACAAGTGTGTGAATGGTATCTATCAGTTTATGCAGACGCATTCGAATGGGTTGAGCTTCCAAATACGCATGGAATGACACTTTATGCAGATGGAGGAATTCTTGGAACAAAACCTTATGCTGCAAGTGGAAATTACATTAACAAAATGTCAGATTATTGTAAAGATTGCAAATACGATGTAAAAAAGAAAGAAGGAGATAATGCATGTCCATTCAATTATCTTTACTGGAACTTTTTTTTAACTAATGAAAAGAAATTAGAAAAGAACCCAAGACTGTGGACCGTATTTTCAAATATTAAAAAAATGTCACAAGAAAGAAAAAAAGCAATTAAGAATGACTCTAAAAAATTCCTAAGTCAAATATCAAATTAACTTTTACATATGTAATCACTGTTTAAAAGCTTGAAAATTCAAAAATTATTTATTTAAAAAATTTTGAGCAAACATAATGCGATTAACATTATTCAAGATCAGCATATTGCTCATAATCATCGGTGCGTCAGGAACAGGAGTGGTTTTTTCAGAAGCAGAAAGAGTGGCAGAGATAATGTTACTAAAACAAAATGAATCAGACGACATAAGCATGTTTTTTGAGGCTAATGATATAGGATATCACAAAGTCACCATTCCTGAATTTGAAGGTCAAGGAGTATTTTATAGAATTGTAGATGAGAATTACGATACAATATCGAAGGGAATAGTAGAAACAAAAATGTCAATCAGATATTTTGATGTAAAAGAAACAGGTGTGTATACAATGGTTATGACAAATCTTGCTCAAGAAAAAATGAGTTATGAAGTTGAAATTGGAAGTACGAATGCGATAATCATCAGTATACCTGCAGGAGTAATGTTTGTGGGTGGACTTTTACTATTATTTGCATCATATATGAAATTGAAAAACTATAGAATTGCACAGCCTGATGAAAATATCAGATGAATTGGCATACATTGAATGTAATGGCCAAAATATAATGCAAAATTAAATGCAAGCCATGCAGTCATTAATAGAAAAGTTACAATTGCAAATGGCAAAAATGCATTTAGATTTGAATTTTGACGAGATTTTACTATGAGAAATCCACCTAATGCAGACAAAACAATTCCAATTTCAAGTGGTTGATGTGTTAATGATAACAAACCATCAATTCCAAACATATCATGAGATATAGAATCACCAAAACCAGAAACAATTTGTACTATAGAACCAATTACTACTAATTGCAATCCTCTTTTCAAAATTCCCTGAATTGAATTTTTTACTAAAAGATTGACAGAAAATAATGCAGCAATACCAACTAGTGTTACTCCTGCATATACTGCAATATGTGGATCTGACCAAAAGAATTCAGGCTCGTTTTGTATGTGATTTATGGCATCCCAAATTCCTGCTATGAGAATTATAACAGGTCCAGTTACCGCTAAAATTGAGATTATTGATAATTGCGTGTTTGGTTTTAAACAAATACGATTCGATACTTTTTGAATTAAAGTCGTAAGCATGATTTAGCGTCAATTTGTTTTATTAAAAAACCAATCTCGTAAAATCTAACAATAGAATTAGTAAAAAAATGAGAAGTTTAAGAAAGGAAACTGCATGTTCATCTGCTACACACGTTAGTAACCAATGACAACTTCTCTAGAGTTTTTTAGATGAAAATTAATTAAAACTGATACGCTGATTTTCAATGATAAGATCATACTTTGAGATCAAATTTTTAGAATTTATGCCTACAAAGAGATTTAATGAAAGAGAAAAACACAGTTGTATGGCAGTATGGTTAGGCGGAATATTTCTCAAAAATGAAGGAGGATATGAAATAGTTTTGAGATCACTGGCTCACTATAAAAAACGATTACGATCAATAGGGGAAAGCCCAGAATTGAAAGAAGCAGCCGCCATGTTTGCACCTATTTTACAATCACAAGCACAAAAAAGATATCCAATGGTCATAGAAGCACAAAAAAAAATTGAACAAGTATTACAAGATTCAATACCTGCTCAATCACTAGAAGAAGATTTGGATACTTTAGAAAAAGCATTAGAATGTCGTCAGTCAGACATCATAAAAGCACAAGACACAGGTAGAGAATATTTTATGAAATTATTAGGAGATTTACAAGAGGCACAAAAAGATTTGGAGCCAATTAAAGATGCACTTGTAAAGATTAAACAGTATTCAGATTAATTTTTTAAAGATTTTACATAATCTTCAAGTTTTTGTTTCTTTTCTTCAGGGGTTAATGGTAAGAATTCTTTCCATTGCTCTTTCATCTCTTGCTTTTTTAGATCTTTTTGCTCATCAGACATGGTGTCCCATTGCATTTTCATCTGCATGAAATGAATAATCATGGCTGCTCTATCTTGAATTGAAAGTGATTTCCAGGCATCACCCATTTCTTTAAACTGTTTTTTCTTTTCAGCAACCTGTTCAGGAGTCATTCCCTTGAAGTAGTCTTTCATTTTTTTGTTATTCTTTTTATCATAACTTCTTTTATTTTTGTAGGAATCTTTTGAAACAACATCAGATACGTAAAGTTGTTCTCCGGTTCCAGCATCAACAAGAACTTTGTTGTGACCTCGGTCGTCATCCATCATGACGACTTTGTATACAAGATAACCGTTAATCACAGTAAGTTTTCCATAAATTGCTTTACTATCAGGAACTGCTTCTTCTGCTGTAGACATTGCATCAACCAATGAGATGTTACTTAATTCTCGAAAGTCTTGACCATCTTCAATAGAAATTGTTCCTTGAATTGCAGGATATTTTGTTTTATCCCAGTCTGCAAAAGCAGGTGTTGCTGCAACAGAGGTAACTAATACACTAATCAACACTAATGCTGTAAGTTTTCCTACAATCTGTCTCATAAAAAATCGAATGAAAATTACTATAAAAAAGGATCCTACAATTCATTCATAGTATAATTTCCATATTGGACATTTTTCAATGAAAAATGGGAGATTAGCAACCCTTTTTGCTTGTGATGCGTATTACAAGGCATGACAGATCCTATTTGTAATCTGTGTGAAAGAAAACTTTCAGATCATACATACGAGGAATCAATAAAATGTGCAATGGAGTTAATTAAACAAGGACACAAGAAAATTGGAATGGGACAACATCGTATTAGACAATCAATGTCAAACGATAATTCTACGTGAAACTTTTAGTGCAATTATAGTTCCAATGACACTTGATACAGCACCACATGTGACAAGTATGGGAAATATTACAACAATAAATTCCGAATAAATTAACGGGATCATACTAGGCCATACAAGTCTATCAAACATTACCTCATTGTATGTATACGTAATTAAAGGAAAATATGAAAAGATAAAGCTTGAACCAATTATAGCTCCTGCAATATAATGGGATTTTTTTATTTTTGATTTGTTAATTATTACATCTGCTAATACAAATGGAATTAGATTCATCAAATAAAATGGAACAGTATCAACTAAGACAGGATTGGGTAATAATGCAGATAGAATCATGATCAGTATGTAAAATGCTCCAGTTGTACTCAGGTAACCAAATCTTCCAGAGTTTACCTTGGCGGAAGTAATTAGAATGAATGCCATTACAATTGGATAAACTATTGTTGCAAATATTGCCGCAAATGTTGGTTCAGGATTAAAATCAACATAATCAGTTTTTGAAAATGGGAGAGAAAACGAATGCGCAAATCCAGTAAGTGAAAACCACACTCCTGAAAAGATTAGCCCCTGTAAAATAATCCCAGTTTTTCGTTCAGATTTTTTTTCAATTCTAATAATTCCTATGACTGATGCAATGCTAGTGAATAACATACCAGCCATCAATACCAAATGCGTTGGACTCAATAATCCATCAAGTCCATACATATCGTGCCACCAGAAATCCAAAGGTCCTGCAATTATTAACAAGGATATTCCTATTCCGGACAAACATTTTGGAAATTTTAGATTAAATGAATTATTATTTTGTAATGGCAACAATGTACCAACAAAACCTACAATTGAAACGGCTACACCACTGTACAAAATAATATGTGGTTCTGCAAAGAAAGATTCAGGCTTGTTTAAAATATGATTAGTGATATCCCAAGAACCGCCACCTGTTACTAGAACAACACCCATTCCTAGAACAATGTATGGTATTACAATTTTCCAAAAGAATCCTCGTTGTTTTATTTCAGAAGTTTGATCACTCAACAATAATCACCGTTTTTTCTACAAATTCATTATCTTCATCTACATCACCGCCTTTCGGAAAGATTGAATCTTCGGTAAATGGAGCAGATTTTGCTTTAGTAAAAATTCTAAATTCACCTAAAGTTTCAGGAGTAATTTCTAATTGCAAAATTGGTTTTTTATTAATTGGATTTGGCATATTGAATATGTGTAGTAATGGATATTCTGCAATTTTATAATCACTTGGATAATAGGTCTTTACTTCATCACCAACATCAAAAAATTTTGGAGATTGAATAAATTCACTTGATTTAATTTTTATTTCATCAAAAGATTTCGCGTCTGGAAAACCAATTATTAAAATTAACATGTCTGAATCTCCACCAGTTATTCCAGCATCAATAATAAAATCAAATGAGTCATTACTTGAAATTGATTTTGTTTCTTGAGAAGTAACAAAGAAAGGAGATGTTAGTCTTTTTTCTGTAAAAGACAACGCATCAGGAAATACAACTCCCATTACTACAAAGTATACTGTCATTATGCCTATTGAAGCAAGAATAATTCGGTTCATGTAAAAAATTATCAGGAAGAATATTTGAGACTTGACATTAAGCTACTTTGAACATTAGTTTTGAGCGTGCTGATTCTTCTTTATGGATTACCATTGGACGAGGATAATCAATTGAAGAATCCAAAGGTTTGGTTTCAATATCATGGATTTGTTTTGCTGTAAGATTTGACAATTCTGGTATCCATTTTTTTATGTAAACACATTCAGGATCGAATTTTTTTTGTTGTAACCAAGGATTGAAAACTCGGAAGTAAGGTTGGGCATCACATCCAGTAGATGCAGACCATTGCCAACTGCCTGCATTAACACAGGGATCATAATCAATCAGATGTTTTGCAAAATGTCTTTCACCAAGCCTCCAATCACACTGTAAATCCTTTGTGAGAAATGATGCTACAATCATTCTAGACCGATTATGCATAAAACCGGTTTGTTTTAGTTCACGCATTCCAGCATCTACTATAGGAAACCCAGTTATTCCATTTGTCCATTTTTCAAACTTTTTTTTATCATGAGACCATTCTAATCCTTGATATTTTTCCTGGAACTCTTTTTTCTGTGAGTAAGGAAAATGAAACATCAAATGTGAAAAGAAATCTCTCCAGTACAGTTCAGATATGAAAGAATGATCACTTCCAAAGAATTTTGATGCTGCTTTGTAAACCTCTCGTATTGAAACAGTTCCAAAACGATTGTGTGTCGAAAGTTGTGATGTTGGTTTTGATGGAATATTTCTTTGTACATTATAATCTGAAATTCTATCAAAGTTTTCTAAAATTTTTAGGCCATTTTTTCTTCCTCCTTGGATTACAGTTTTTTCAGGAATTATTTTTTCAAGCTTAGAAATAGTATTGTCAGAATTCTGATTTGATGTAACTAGATTTTTGTGAGTAAAGGTTTGTGGAGTTCTAACCTTAAACTGAGATGCTGCACGATAAAATGGAGTAAATACAAGAAACGGAGTGTCATCTTGTTTTAGGACAGAACCTGCATCACGTAATAGGAGATCACCATATGACTCAAAAGCAATATTATTTTTTTGAGATGCATTTTTGAATTGGTTATCTCGAAATCTTCCATACGGAGAATTATCACGATTCATAAAGATTGCAGATATTTCATCTTGTTTTACAGATGATGAGATTAGTGAGGAAACAGAATCATTCTTGATAAGAATTTCACAATTTTTTGTTTTTGCTTGTTCAAACAAGTCTTTTAGCGAATCAATCATGAATCTAATTCTCATTTTTCCAAAAACAGGATTGTTTTCATCAATTAGGCCTTTTTCAAATAAGAAACAAGGAATTACTTGTTCGGAATTTTCACAAGCTTGAATTAAACTAGTATTATCATCTAAACGGTAATCACGTCTAAAGACAAAAAGTGATTTCTTGTATTTCAATAATGATAGTATGCTTTTAGAAATTAAAACCCTTGATGTGATTACTCTTTCTTTTCTTCTTCTTTAGGTGCTTCTTCTGCTGCAGCTTCTGCTGGAGGTGCTTCGTCTTTTATTTCCCCATCATATTTGCAGTTTACCTGAAATATTTCATCAGAAACAGTATTTCCTCTTACAAGTTTTCTTTTTCTCAATCCATGTTCAGTATCTTGGAGACCAACGCCTTTTGATAATAAAACTCGTTTTCTTGCCATTCCATGCAAATCGTCTCTCATTGGAACACCAGATTTGTCACTTCCTCCAGTTATCTTCAATTTTCCGGCTAATCCTACAATTGCAGCGTCAGTTTCAGCACCAATTACAAGACCCATGAGTGGATTTGCATCTCCTTCTTTGAGCTCTTTAGTGATGGATTTTCCTTTTACATCTGAAATTGTCAGTTTGAAATTAGCCATTGCGATCTCAAAAATTTGTAAACTACTAATTAACCTTTGGACAAATTTTCTTTGCAACAATCTTTAATTCGATTTTATCTTTTTACTAGATATGAAAGAAAAAGTTGAGTGTCCAAGATGTAATGAAATAATGCTTGATGTTCAGGCTTGTCATCTTATTTGTCCTAGATGTGGATCGCATATGGATTGTTCAGACAAAGGTTCTGTGTGGTGATTAAAAACCAGGTCTATCTGGTATGTAATCTGTTGCCATGTTAACTGCTTGGTCTTTCATGATTTCTAAATATTCATCATAAGTTTTCTCAAATTTGCAATGAGGGCATGTTACCTTGGTAAGGTCATCATTTACTTTGGCAACATTTTCACATTCAGGGCATCTTGCATCAAGCATGTATCTCATGATTATCCAAAGTATATAATCCTGATCTAGTTTAATGTAAGATTTTAAATAAAATTAGAACAGAGAAGTCATATGAGCTATAACGAAATTGCAGAAACCTTTTCTGAATATTCAAAAGGAAAATCATCAAATTGCCAACATTTGATTGAATTGTTTCAACAAGCAATAATTCAGATGGAAGAAGAAGAGGAACTACTTATTGTGGAACATCCAAGAACAACAATAAAAAAACCAAAGAGAGATTAAAAAAATCTTTTTGATGAAAGCTATTTTCTTGAAATTTTGTGGAATGTGATTTAGAATATTACATTTCGTTTAATGCACGCTCAATCATTCCACGATCTTTTGCATTAGGAGTGAATTTGATGTAATCTTGATAGTCTTGTTTTGCATCATCAATTTTATTTTGTTGCTGTCTGACATATCCACGATTCTTGTAAATAGGTCCAAATCTAGAATCATTAATTTCAATTGCACGAGTATAATTTTTCTCTGATTTGTCAAATTCTTGATTCTTTAGATAGAAATTTCCAAGACCACGATAAGCCAAATAACAATTCTTGTTCTTTTCAAGACTTTTTTCATAGTATGATACACATTTAGGATTGTTTTGTTCATTTAACACACCTCCTAAAAGACATAATGCAGTAGAATTATTTGGATTAAGTTCTATTGCTTTTTCTAGTGAATCAGTTGTTTCTACTGTTTGTTTTTGTAAACTAAGTCTTTCAGATTCAAAACATAATCTATTTGATTTTACTTTACTTTCATCTGATTTTAGTGCGGAAATAATGTCAGATGGTCCCAATAGAACCATTAAGCATCCATCTTCAGACCATAGTTTTTCAAATCTTTTTTCAGGAATAACACCTACTTGAATTCCTTCTTCAGATGGTTTTTGTTCAGGAACGTAATGAAAGATTGTTTTTTCATTATCATCATATCCAGAAATGATTGATGCATGTTGTACAACATCATGCAATCCTGGTAAAATGACAATTGGAGGAATTCCCATGTCAATTACTTGTTTTAGCTCTTGAAGGGTAGAATGTAAAATTAAACTAGAAAGTCCGTGACGTTCTGCAAGATTGATTCCCTCAATCAAAATACTACCATTCATTCCTGCATATTTTGATGCTATTTCATTTGCTTCAGAGATTGGAAGATCAATATTCCAGTATTTTGCTACTGCATTTACTGAAAGTGGTAAACAAATATTGTCAGTATCAGAAATTGGTGGTAAAACTAGTTCATGTTCAGGATCTTCACTCATGTTAATACAATAATTTTATCATATTAATATCATCAAAGTTTTACAAATTTTTCAATCATTGATTGACCATCTTGAGTCATTTCTGGATGAAATTGTGTTCCATAAATGGACAGTTCTTTGTGTTTTACAATTTCATTTTGACAATTTTCAGATTTTGCTATAGTATCTAACAAGTTTCCAAGCTTAGAAATTTCATATGAATGACTCTCAAAAACAATCTTTTTCCCATCACAAAGTGAGTTTTCATTTGAAATAATTTCTTGTTCACCCCTAATTGTGGATGATTTACGAATAGTTCCTCCAAGAGCAAGTGCCAAAATTTCTGCGCCGTAACAAATTCCCAAAAGTTTCTTTTTTTCATTTACTGCATGTAGAATAATTTTAGAGTTTTTTGCATTCATTTGTGAATCATTATTTCGTCGACCTGACAAAATGAATGAATCATAATTGGAAATATCATCAAGATTGATTTGATCAGAGGGTTTTTGATCAAATTTTATTCCAGAATTTGAAAGTGTTTTGGCTATATCTTTTGTAAAGACAGAGCCGTTATCAACTAGAAGTAACACGCCTAGTTCTTTCCAATCTGTATCTTGATGTAATGGATTTCAGCAATTCCATCTACAGTGTTGATTACACCAAAGTAAAGTGAGGTATCTTCTTCCCACATCAATACTCTAGAGGTTGTTCCTGTAGCGAATTTACTAACAAACTCATCAATCATTTCTTGAGTTGCAGGACCATCAGATTCATTAAAGAATACAATTTGGCCTTCCTCAAATGACAGTGGAATTTGAATTGCAGTTGGCTTTGTTATTGCAAGTCCACTAGCATTGATCATTTCCATGACTCTATCGAATCTTTCATCTTTGTCAAGTTGTACTATAGTTTCACCAGTTTTACTTGTTGTAACAACACCAGAAAGCTTCTGTAGATATGCTTCAAATGCATCTTCTTGTGTTTCTCCTAATCCAACATAATACTCTCCAGTAAATGCAGCACCAACTGCAGCAATTGTACCTAGTTGTGCTACAGAACCACCTGCTCCTGCAGTGTATACAGGAATAAAGTAAGTGTCTTGATCACCTACACGATACAAAATATTATCACCAATTCTAGGATTTCTCAATAAAGTTTTGAGTTGTGCAAAGTCAGGATCACGGTCAAGTGCCTCTCTAACAGATGTTGGTCCCAAGAGTTTTGTTTCAGAATCTAATGGAACTTCGTAGAAGGTCATCTTACCAAGATTATTCATATCATTTTCTACAATCATGTATCCTGCCAAGTTACGTCCTTGTGAACCACGGAGTTCTAAAGACAATAAACCGACAAACTCAGTTTGTTCAAATCCAGGTGGTTTTGCTTGGATGTAATATGTGTCCAATCCTCGTGGTATTTCATAAAACTCATTTGCTTGGATGAATGTCTCAACATCTTCTACGTGATAGATGTTGTACATTTCAGTTTTCCAATTGAATAGTTCTTGTGGATAACGTATCTGTTCATCAAGCCATGCAGGCGCCTCAATAATTTCATCTTCATATTGAGCCATTAACATATTTGAGAAAAAGTCATCTCCGTTTTTGATTAAACTGATATCACCATTGTACGTATCAACTAACGCAAATCCTGCTAATCTCAAATATGGATTTCCTGCAGAATATGGAACGTCTCTTGTGTCAAAGCCAACTATCAGTGGAACAAGCCAGTAAGTGTTCTTTCCATCAGTTACAGGATAACTATCAAGTTCTTTTCCAAACATGTTATACAAGAAATAAGGATAAAGTGTCTGCATTCTTTCGTTTACATCTTTGTATCTCATAATGTGAAGTGATTCACCAGGATATGATTTACCGGATAACCAGACCATGTGTCATCAAGCAAACCACCTTCTCCATAATAGATTGCTCTTTGTTCAAATAGTTCAGAGCTGTCTACAATTGTTCCTTCTGTTGCTTCTAGTGTAAGGAATCCATCAGGTACATGTGTGTATACAAGATGTTCGTTATACCATTGGTTTTCAAGACTTACAGATGAAGGTAATATCGGCTTCATAGATGCTGTCCAGTATAATTTATCATCAAATCTTAGAATATCATTGTCTTCAAAGTCTACATAAGGAATTAAACCAATTTCTGGTTTTAGTTTTGCAAATGCTGCATTCCAATCCCAGACACGAATTTTACTTAATACATCATCATTTTGATCAATGTAAGATTCAATCACATTAGGATTGACGGACGTAATTTGTACTTCATGAGTATTTTCGTTAATCATATCTAGTTCTGCAAGGTAACGATTTACTCCAATTTGTTGTGCTGTGTATGGTCCAAGATACTCAATCTTTTTTGCGTCTGCTACACTGTTGTTTACACCCATTGCAACTCCTACAATTAATGCAATTGCAATAATTGCTGCAACACGAATGTATACATCACGTTTGAACATGTGAGTTAAAACACGTGCACGCATTCTATCAAAGATTGAAAATGCAATTAATGCAAAGCCGACTACAAAGGTTCCACCTATTGCATATCTTGTGTTATAATCAATAGTGTCTGTAAAGAACATGTTAAAGGCGGCCCAAATAATTCCAATTCCAATTATTGCCTCAATTGTTGCCATGTAGTTAAGATATCTTGGCTTTCCTTCTTTGGTATCATGAAGATATAGAGTTACAACTTTGATGATGTAGTGTAATCCTACAAAGAGAATTAAACGAAGACCAATCGCACCAATGATTGGTGGAATGAGAATTAAAAGTGCTGGAATCATTGGTGTAACGTTATCCATTGCAAACGATGGATCATTTGGTGGAGTTACAAATGGTAGTGAGAACAGTGCGGATATGTTTTCAACTCCCAGATCATTTCCCTCTACTACATAGAGTAAACCAAATCCAAACATTAGATTTGCAAAGAATGCACCAAATAGGAGAATCTTTGTAACTTGCCAAAGTGCAAAGTGTCCTCCAGATAATTTGTATTCAGAAAAGTTTGGAACAGTTTGTTGAACCTGATCTTGAGGACCACGATTCATCATGTTAATTGCGGTGTTTATGAAAAACCAGAAAATTGATGATCTTTTTGCAGCATTAACTCGAAGTAAAGCAACACTTGCAAGTGAGACACCACCAATGAGTGAAAACATTAATGGTTTTGTAAAGACGTCGGCAAATTCTGTCACATTCATTGACAAAACTACGGCTTGATTTCCAGCTAGTGCAAAAATGATAATTCCAATTATTGCAACAATACCAAGTTTGATGAATTTTCCAGCATCTGGTGGGGGTTGACTACTATCTTCATTTTTTGCACTATACAAGTTGAAATAAACTCGATTTTCATTAAATTAATACCTTATTGGTAGAATTACAAAAAATCTATCATTATACGCGTGATGCTATGCCTTTACACATCATATAGACAGCTGCAAACTTTGGAACAGACACTTGTTCGTTGTTAAATGGTCCAAACTTTTTCTTTTTTAATGAAAACTCGATCGGACAATTTGCTGCAACTTCTATTTCTTCATCATCAATAAAACATGCATCTACGTAAGGATCAAATTTTTTCAGATCCTCTACGAAAATTTTCGTAAGACCACTTTTACTGTTTATAGAACCAGGCAGTCTAAAAATTCTATGAATATCTTGTGTAACGTTTGGATCAATCTTTATTCCAATTGAGTCTCTGAAATCTTCTAATTTTTTTTGGAATAAAGCATAACCACCAGAAATAACTTCTTGAGAAATTTTTGAACGATTTGATTTTGTGCCGTACAAATGTTTTGCAAGTCTTCCATTCCATCCTGCATCTTCAAACTTGGGAAGAGATGATTTGTTCATGTTGAATTTTTTAAATCCAAATGTTTCAGGAATACTTCCACGGAACATAATGTAATCAGAAATTTCTGCTCTTTCTTTTGAACCTACATTTTCATATTCGGATTTGGGGACATAGATATGAAAACCCTCATTTCCAGAAAAAAATATCTTAATGTTTTCCTCGTTTACGCCTAAATCATCTGTGAGAATTTGGTTTAGTTTTACTACTTCATCTTTTGATGATTTTATGCAATCACTACAGGTTAGCGTTATGAATGAAAGTTTTGTTGATTGACAATTAGGACACGATTCTTTGAGTTGAGAAATTTCATTACAGTCAGAACATTTGATTAGTGTATTATCTTTAGGATGTTCTTTTCTTAGATCTTTTGCATCAATATCAAAGATTAATTCTGCATTTTGCCAATCTTTTTCAGCCATAGGTAAATTAGGAAACATGTATCGTGCATTAGAACAATAAACATCAGAAGGTTTGTTTTGCATTAAGAGCAAATGTAGTTCTTTATCAGATTTGAGAGAGATGTGTCTATTCATGCCGCCATTAAATTTTTGATAACCAAATTCTCTTTGATTAGGATCATCAGGAACATGTAAAAGATCAAAATTTTCAAAATAGAATTTTTTGAAAGTATCTTCTAGAAATGTAATATCTTTTGCATTCATACTCTCTTTCTCCCAAACTGAAGTGGATTGATTATTGTATCACATGCTGGAACAGGGAAACAAAGATCTTGACTTTTTACTTTTTCACATGATGGACATTTGTATTCAGTGGTTCCTGATGTTCCAGAAAGTTGATTTAATTGATAAATTGTAACTTTTGGATTGTAATCAGGTGCATTTTTGAATAATGGTGCGATTTGTTCTACTGTTTGCCCTTTGTTTAACAGAAATGTTGCAAGCATGAACCTTCCAGAATGAGGCAAGTTTTCTCCTTTTTCTAAAACTTCTATTGCATGTTTAATGCAAGGAGGAAATTCTTTCGATTCGACAGTTTTTACTTCGAATTTTTTTGCAAGTTGTTTTAGTTTATCAACATAGGTTTCAAAACCGATTATCATTTGTGGGGTTGATGATGAATTAATTTTTGTATAGATGTGTCGGTCAAGCTCTTTTCGAACTAATCTTACAGTTTCATGAGGTGTGAGGTGAACTTTTCCTTTTGAAACTTTACGATTAATTAATTTCCATTCACGTTCATGAAAATTTATAGAGTGTTTTAGATAATCACTAATCAAAATTGTAAATTCTTCATCAGTTTTTTCTACTGTTACAGAAAATAGTTCTTGAAGTATTTGTAGTGAGAGTTTTGCTTTTGTAGTATCTTGATGATTCATCAAATCTTTTTCGAGAAATTTTTCTGCACGACGTGCTTCGGCTAGAGAAAATCTTCGAATTAAAGTATTCATTCCAGAGAGTTTTAGTAAAATTACTGCAATTAAAAATGAGAATATCTCAAGAGGTAATGCAGAATTATTTGATGAAGGATCAGATTTGAAAATTCTTCCTTCTGATGAAGTAATTATTCTTTCAAATGCATTATCAACAATTTTTTTTAGATCAGGATCTGATCCAAATTGTTCTAGAGAAAATCCTTTATCGTTCAGATATTTTCCTGCTTCAGTTAGAAAAGGATACTTTACAATTTCGTCATTTCCAAGATTAACCATAACATTAGTGCACCAACTTAGTTTAAAAATTGCAATTATAAAATTAGTATTTTCAGTAGATCTCTAGTTTAAATTATAATAGATCTTTGATAAAATATGCAGATCGGTGCACATATTTCCAAATCAGGAACTATGGATAGCTGGGTCGATAATGCGTTAGAAATAGGATGTTCAGCATTTCAGGTTTTTACAAGAAGCCCAAGAAGCTGGTTTGCAAAAGAAGTAGATTTGGATGAAGCAAAAAAGTACAGAGAAAAACTAGAAGCATCAGAAATTGACAGAATGGCAACATGTGCACATATGCCATACTTACCAAATCTTTCCACACCAGAAGATGAAGGGTATGAAAAATCAATCAAGTCTATGATTGAAGAAGTGAAGAGATGTGATAAATTAGGAATTCCATATTTAGTAACACATCTTGGAAGTCACAAAGGTTCAGGAGAAGAAAATGGAATCAAGAGACTTACCAGTGCATTAAATGAAGTTGCAAAGACAAAAGCAGATGTAATGATTTTACTTGAAAATACTGCGGGACAGAAAAATTCTGTTGGTTCTGATTTTAAACAACTTGCAGAAATTTTTGCAAAATGTAAACCTGCAAAAAAATTTGGCATTTGTTTAGATACATGTCATGCATTTGTTGCAGGATATGACTTGAGAACAAAAAAAGCCGTAAAAGAAACAATGAAAGAGTTTGATGAAACAGTGGGATTAAAAAATTTGAAAATTTTACATCTGAATGATTCAAAAGGAGAATTAAATTCCAATTTAGACAGACATAACCACATTGGATTAGGAGAGATTGGAAATGAAGGATTGGGCGAGGTGGTAAAAATTATGAACAAAAATAAGATTCCAATTGTGTTAGAAACACCAATTGACGATACTAGAGATCATTTTGAGAATATTAAAAAGGCAAAATCACTTGCGTGAGTAATTACGCATTTATTCCATGATTGTTTTAGAGTTTTAGTATGAATTACGAAAGTGTTATGAAACTTGCACTTGAAAGAGCGTTCTACTTTCCTAGTTGTGAGGTTTATGGAGATGCGCAAGCAGGGTTTTGGGAATATGGGCCAACTGGTGTTAGTGTAAAAAATAAGTTCCTTGAATTATGGAGAAGAGAGTTAGTACGAAGAGATAGAATGCTTGAGATTGACGGTTCACAAATAATGTCAAAATCAGTATTTGAAGCATCAGGTCATCTTGGTAACTTTGCAGATCCAATAATAAAATGTAAAAAATGTGGATTAACCTTTAGAGCAGACAAACTAATTGCAGAAGTTGCTAATGTAGAAATTCCAGAGAGTGCAGATTTGGAAGATTTTGATAAAATGATTCAAGAAAAAAATATTGTTTGTACAAAATGTAAAGGAGAATTTGATTCTGCTAAGAAATTTAACATGATGTTTAGAGTTGGAATCGGTCCTGAAGATGAAGAAGCATATCTCAGACCTGAGACATGTCAATCAATATTTGTTGATTTCCCAAGATTATTCAAAACTATGCGTGGAAAACTTCCATTAGGAATAGCTCAGGTAGGAAAAAGTTTTAGAAATGAGATCGCACCAAGGCAAAGTCTTTTGCGACTAAGAGAATTTTATCAAGCAGAGATAGAGGTTTTTTGTAATCCAGGAAAATTAAATGAATTAGAAAAATTTTCAGAGATCGAGAATACTACAATACGAATTCAAATTTCAGATGATATTCAAGTTATGACATGTAAAGAAGCAGTAGACAAAGGAGTAATTCCAAACAAATTTGTTGCATACTATCTTGGTTTGTTAACTGAATTTTATGAGAAAACAGGTATTGATATGAGTAAAAGTAGATTTAGAAAGCTTGGAGAAAAAGAAAAAGCATTCTATGCAGATGTTGCATTTGATTTTGAAGTTAACACAACAATTGGTTGGTTAGAACTAGTGGCATGTAACTATAGAACTGATTATGATTTATCAAGTCATGCAAAAAAGAGTAAAGAAAAATTTGAAGTTATGGATAATGATGAGAAAGTTTTACCTCATGTATTTGAAATTTCAATGGGTATTGATAGAAGCCTTTACACAATTTTAGAGCACTCGCTAAGAGAAGATAAAGAAAATGAAAGAATGGTGTTATCAATTAAACCATATCTAGCCCCAACACATGTAGGAGTTTTATCATTGGTGAAAAAAGATGGACTTTCTGAGAAAACAGATGAGATTTATCGACTGATTAGAACAAAATTTGATTCATTTTTGGATCACTCTGGTGCAATTGGACGTAGATATAGAAGATTAGACGAGATTGGAGCACCATTTGCAATAACTGTAGATCATCAAACAAAAGAGGACAATACAGTTACAATTCGTAGGAGAGACGACATGGCTCAGAGTCGTGTAAATATTTCAGAATTAGAGTCAATTCTTGCAAAAGAGACAGCATATCCATAAGATATTTCTTCTAAGATAATGGTGAAATTTTATGAAATTAGCAATTGTAATTCCGACGTATAATGAAGCCGAGACTATTTCCAGTCTAATCAAAGAGTTATTTGAAAAAATAAAGCAGTTGGTTGAAAAATTAGATATTTTGATTATTGACGATTCCTCTCCAGACGGAACTGCAGAAATTGTAAGAGGATTAGGAGAGAAATATGAAAAAATCACAGTGATTCAGAGACCAAAAAAGATGGGGTTAGGTGCAGCGTACAAAGAGGGTTTTAGGCATATTTTAGAAAAACTTGATTCAGAATTAGTTGTCCAAATGGATGCAGATCATTTTCAAATATCAATAATGAATTCTATACAATTATCTCAAAATTCTAACCTATCATTAGTATTGTATAGAAATAATTTTAAGCGTAATTGGTATAAGCTTTCAAAAGTGAATGGTACTTCAATAGGATCTCTATTATCAACAGGGAATACTCATAAAAATTATTCATTTCTTTCTGTAAAAGAAACTGTTGATGATACTTACCAGATTAAGGCAAATAATCGAGAGTATTATTCCCAAGGGATACAATTAGCTTCAAACATTAAATCTAATTTTATTTTTCAACATAACTTGATGATTGGTTTGAGATTTCATGAAGATCAGATGGACCGTTACCAAAAAGTAGATAAATATGGTATGCAAAACAATGAGCTTAAGCTTACTACAAAAGGAACTTGGGGTATTGGTTCAAAAAATAATAGAGTAGATGACGCATCCTCAACTTCATATTTCCTTGAAGACCAGTTTACTATCAATAATTTCACCATTACAGCTGGAGCTAGATATGAATCAATTGAGCTTAAACGCCGCGATTGGAAAGGTGATATAACATCAAATAATCTGAGTTGGAATGATCCAGAAAGACAATTAGACCCATCCCAAAAATTAAAAAAATTGAATATTTTAGTACCTGGGATCGGCTTTGTTTACCAATTCAATTCGGATATTGAATTCTTAGCAGGAATGCACAAGGGATTTTCTCCTCCAGGCCCTGGCTCAGATGAATCAGATGATGTGAAACCAGAAGAAAGTGTGAATATCGAAACCGGCGTAATTATAAATAAAGGTTTAAATAAAATAAAAACGGTTTTCTTTAATAATCATTATTCTAACCTTCTCGGAGATGATACTCAGTTTACTGGTGAAGGCACATATGATCAATTTAATGCTGGTGAAGTAAAGATTAGCGGAGTTGAATTATTTCTAAATAGAAATTTGATGTTTGGAAATTATTTTATGCCTCTTGAATTTAGTTATACTTATACGAGTTCAGAGTTTTTATCAGCCTTTGAAAGCAAATTCGAGCCATGGGGATCAGTGCAAAAAGGAGATGAATTGCCATATCTTCCTAAACATCAACTTTTCACTGAAATTGGTCTTTTATCCCAAAAAGGAAATATTTTCTTT
>LUMG01000047.1_pt1 | contig 20018 bp, 19 predicted proteins | sample 729691 | NCBI WGS metagenome assembly LUMG01 (sample SAMN03860269, study PRJNA289734) | marine metagenome | biome: seawater column; feature: ocean; material: water; isolation source: Red Sea water column Station 34 - depth 50m | place: Saudi Arabia: Red Sea | collected 2011-10-15 | depth 50 m
GCTTCATCTGGAGAGCTTGCTATATTTCCTTCTAGTACTGGTATTCCATGATCAGAAAATAGTTTCTTTGACTGGTATTCATGTAAATTCATAATTTGAAACCCAAAAGATTGGTCATAGACTAATAACAAGAGTGATATTTTGATCTAAACTATAATCTATTGAAACCTTTTTTCTAATAAATTTATGAGTAAGAGTATAAAAATTGGGCTGACCGGTGGAATAGCATCAGGAAAAACAACCGTCAGTAATTTTTTTAAGCAATTTGGAACAGAAGTGATCGATGCAGATGTAATATCTCATCAAGTCACAAAACCAGATGGAACTGCTTTTCAAGAAATCATATCTTCCTTTGGATCAAGCGTTCTTGATGAAAATGGTTTAATCGATAGAAAAAAAATGAGGAAAATAATTTTTGATGATGTAAGCAAGAAGGAGATGCTTGAAAGAATCATTCACCCCAAAGTCAGAGAGGAAATGTTCAATTTAGCGTCGCAATCAAACGATCATTATTTGATTGTCTCTGTGCCCTTATTGGTTGAGACTGGAATGAATGAAATGATGGATAGAACCCTTGTGGTAGATTGCTCAGAAGAGACTCAAATTGAACGCTTAATGCATCGAGATAAAATTACCTTGGGTGAAGCAAAATCTATATTGAGGAATCAAACAAATAGATCAACTCGTCTAAAAGCTGCTGATGACTTGATTGTTAATGAAAAAAATGTCACTTTGAATGAATTAGAAAAAGAAGTGCTTGAGCTCAACAAGCGTTATTCCAAATTGTAATAATTTCAGATAGATGGAACAGGGAATATATGAATTACCACTGAATGAAAGACTCAGAACTTTCATGAGGATCGAATTTTTATACAGCAGACTCAATAATTTCAGCGGGTCAAAAGATCACTGGCAGATTAGAACAACAATACACACGCTCCTTGAAATATACACAATCCTTGCCAGAACTGATGTCAGAAGAGAGGTTCTAGCAGATTTGGATCGATATATTATTCAAATGCAAAGATTTCAATCAATGCCAGATGCTGACAATGAAATGGCCACGAATTTATTGGAAGATTTGAATATCATAAAAGAAAAAATGATTCAGCTAGGAACTGGTTACCTTCATCCACTCAGAGATGATGACTATATTTCTGCACTATTGCATAGACACACATTGCCAGGTGGTAAGGCCGAGTTTGATATGCCTCGATATAAATTTTGGCTAGAGGGAGATTCAAAAGCACTAAAGGATGATTTAGATAAGTGGATCAATGTAATCAAACCCATATGTGGCGGGATTGAAAAGCTTATGTGGATCATACGGGAAAGTAGTGAGCCCATCGGCACAGTGGCAACAAGTGGTCAGTATAATCATCAAATTGGAAAAACTGCTCAGATCTCACTCATAAGGGTTTTTCTAGATAATCCATCTGTATATCCAGAAATCAGTGGTGGAAGACACATGATTGCCATTCGTTTTTTGGAGAGAAATAGTGAAGGAAAATTCCTTCAAACTGATGAGAATATTGAATTCAAATTATCTCTTTGCTGAGTAGATCATTCATCATTGAGAAATCATGCCATGGCATTTCTTGTATTTTTTACCGGAACCGCATGGACATGGTTCATTTCTTCCAATTTTGTCTTGTCCTCTTACAAATGTCTTAGTATCACTCTTCTTTTGACCCAAATCTGAAGGTTGAAATGCCGAGCCTTGATTGTGTGATAATTTCACCTTATCAATCTTTGGTGACTGTTGGTTTACTGATTCTGCGTCCTCTTCGCCCTTAAATCTTGCTTTTGCCAATATGCCTATGGCATTGGTCTTGACTTGATCCATCATGAAAGAAAACATCTCAAAAGACTCTCTCTTGTATTCTTGCTTTGGATTCTTTTGGGCATAACCTCTTAAATGGATTCCCTGACGCAGATGATCCATTGATGCAAGATGTTCTCTCCATTGCATATCGAGTTGTTGAATCATTATTGCCTTCTCTATCTCTCTCATGGGGCGTTGCCCTATTGCATTTTCTTTGATGCTATAGTTTTTTTGAAATTCTTGATGAATAACATTCCAAAGATTTTCAGAATCAATGGTTTCATCTCGTTCCACAATGCTTTCCAGATCTATATTGATCATGTAATCATTCATCAATGCTTGCTCTAAGCCCTCCAGATCCCACGTCTCTTCCATTGATTCTGGTTCAATATACTGAGCAACCAAGTCCTGAAGGACTTCCTCACTGATGCCATCAATCATTTCACCGATGCTCTCTGCATCCAATATGTCTTTTCTAAGCTGATATATGACACTTCTCTGATCATTGGCTACATCATCATATTCCAAAAGATTCTTTCGAATATCAAAATTATGAGACTCGACTTTCCTTTGCGCTCTTTCAATTTGTTTTGTCAGAAGATTGCTCTCAATCGCCTCTTCTTGCTCCATGCCAACTCGAGATAACATTGCTTGTGTTTTTTGTGGATCTCCAAATATTCGAAGCAAGTCATCATCCAAAGATAAATAGAATCTACTGGATCCAGGATCGCCTTGTCTGCCAGATCGGCCTCTTAATTGATTATCAATTCTCCTAGACTCATGCCGTTCTGTACCAATAATGTGCAATCCGCCAGCATCGATGACTTCTTGATGCCTTTGCGACCATTCTTTTTTCGTTTTTTCAATCTGATCTTGAGACACGCCTTCGCCAAGTGATTTGATCTCTGCGTCTAAATTTCCACCAAGCACAATGTCTGTTCCGCGACCTGCCATGTTTGTTGCAATGGTTACAGCACCTGGCCTTCCAGCTTGAGCAATGATCATCGATTCTTTCTTATGTTGCTTTGCGTTAAGAACCTCATGCTTGATTTTCTCTTTCTGTAATAGTTTTGAAATATATTCAGAATTTTCAATGGATGCAGTACCAAGTAAAACAGGCTGGCCTATCTCCTGTTTCTCTTTGATATCATTAATAATGTTTCTAAATTTCCCATCTTGATTGAGATAGACCAGGTCAGGCATATCTTTTCGAATCATTGGCTCATGGGTCGGTATAACAACAACCTCTAATCCATATATTTGCTGAAACTCAAATGCCTCGGTATCAGCTGTTCCAGTCATGCCTGACAATTTATTGTATAGCCTGAAATAGTTCTGGAATGTAATGGATGCAATGGTTTGATTTTCTTCTTTAATGCTCAGATTTTCCTTTGCTTCAACTGCTTGATGCAGACCATCAGACCATCTTCTTCCGGCCATTGTCCTGCCTGTAAACTCATCGACAATAATAACGTCGCCATCTTTGACGATATAATCGACATCTTTCTGGAATAACTTATGAGCCCTAATGGCCGCATTGATATGATGCATCAAACGAATATTTTGAGGATCATACAAACTCTCACCTGTCTCCAATAAACCCATACCATTTAGAAGCGTCTCAACATTTGAGTGCCCCAATTCTGTCAGATAGACCTGTTTTGTTTTTTCATCGACAGTAAAATCCTTGGTTTCTTCTTCATCAATTGCCTCTTCTAACTTTGGAACAATTGAATTCATTCTTTTATAAAGCTCTGTGCTATCTTCTGCCTTACCGGAAATGATGAGAGGAGTTCTGGCTTCATCAATTAGAATGGAGTCTACCTCATCGACAATTGCGAAACCTAAATCTCCCTGTGATTGGTTTTCTCTCTCAAAAGCCAGATTGTCTCTTAAATAATCAAACCCGAATTCATTGTTTGTTCCATAGGTGATATCACAAGCATATGACTCTTTTCTTTCCCTTGGATTTTGCTCAGATTTAATACATCCAACACTGAGACCTAAAAATTCATAGATGGGTTTCATCCATTCAGCATCTCTTTCTGCAAGATATTCATTCACTGTGACAATATGAACAGGCTCACCTGAAATAGAATTTAGATAGGCTGGTAAAGTTGAAACCAGGGTCTTACCCTCTCCTGTTTTCATCTCAGCAATCTTTCCCTGATGAAGTGTGATTCCGCCAATCATTTGGGCATCATAATGTCTTAGGCCCAATGTCCTTACAGATGCCTCTCTTACAACCGCGAAAGCCTCTGGAAGTATTGCATCTAAATCATTATGCTCTGCATACTTGGATTTAAGCTCCTCAGTCTTAGCCAATATTGCTTCATCTGATAGTTCCTTTAATTGATCCTCAAAAAGATTGATCTCCTCGACAATCTTTGAGTAATCAGTCAACAGCCTATCATTACGACTACCAAATATTTTTTTGAATAATTTCTTCAATCGAAACCTTTTTAAATTCCCCATGAGCAAATTGATGCCCATAGAATTACTAGGCTGATATTATACTGGTAAGAAAAATAATTTTGCCCAATAGTTCACATCGTACAAATCAACCATGAAACATATATCAGAGGTCATCACTAAAGATTTAGGGCTGAATAAGGAAAATTCAAGCCTGCTTGATGAAAAAACAAAAATACAGAAGCATCTTAAAAATTGCCTAAAGGATAAACCATATAAAATTGAGAATGCATATCTAAAAAATAAAACACTCTACATAGAAAGCAACAGCGCTGAAGAAACAGAAGCTTTGAGGTATGAAGAAAGAAATATTATGAAATTATTATCGAAAATCAATATCTTCCCTGACAAGGTCAGATTTAGAACAAGTATCGGTAACTAAGTTTTACCCAGTGCAGCGGTCCAATATGAAATTGGTATCTCTTTAATGTCTTTTTCCTTGACCTCCTCCCAAGCTGAAGAATCAGCGTAGAGCTTCCTGATCAGTTTATTATTGAGATCGTGGCCAGATTTATAACCATGATATTCCCCCACCAATATATGGCCCATCAGATATAGATCACCAACTGCATCCAATATCTTGTGTCTCACAAACTCGTCCTCAAATCTGAGTCCATCTTTATTTATGATCGTATAATCATCGAGCACAATGGCGTTATCTAAACTTCCACCCAAGGCTAGATTATTTGATCTCAGTGATTCGATATCTCTCAAAAAACCAAACGTTCTGGCTCTCGATATATGCTCAAGAAAGTTCATGGTAGAAAAATCAAAACTGAAATGTGTTAATTCGTTTTGAATCATTGGATGCTCAAATTCAATATCAAAAGTAAGACGATAGCCATCAAATGGCCTAAACTCTGCAAATTTTCCATCCTCTTCAACCCTTATATTCTTTTTGATTCTAAGGAATTTTTTTGCAGCAGATTGTTCTTGGATTCCCGCTGACTCAATAAGGAGTATAAAAGATGCAGCACTCCCATCCATAATGGGGATCTCTGGGCCATGAAGGTCAATGTACACATTATCAATACCAAGTCCTGCCAATGCAGAAAGCAAGTGCTCAACGGTCATTATTGATGTTTCATTCTCAGATATTGTTGTGCCAAGATTCGTATCCGTTACATTTTCAGCAACAGCATGGACTTCCTGAATTGGATCAGTATCCATTCTTCTGAATCTTATTCCAGAATTCTCTAAAGCAGGTCTCAATGTCATTTGCACCTTTTTCCCACTGTGCAAACCAACACCTGATGTTTCTATACTGCTCGCAATTGTTCTTTGATGTAACATGTATCTTTTCCCTATAAATCAATGATATAGGCAGCTCAAGACTATCATAAAGATACTATATCCCAAATATTTTTTTATAAATTTGATGAAAACCAGTTTTGTATTTTTTGGAACAAGGGTGCCGCAGATTTTTGTTTTACCAGATCATCCGGCTTGGATTTATATTTTTCAAGCGCATACAAGAGAAGCCCTGCACCGGTTGCATGCTCAGGCCCATTGATTGATTCAAATGCTCCGCTCATTGGTTTGGGATATCCTAATCTAACATCACAGTCAAAAACAGCCTCAGCCAATTCAACAGCTCCATCTAATTTAGATGCACCGCCTGTCAAAATGACACCGGCTCTTAAGCTATCAAGACTGATCTTGCCAACCTCGCTCTTGATAACCTCAAATATTTCCTCATATCTTTGCTCGACCACAGAACCAAGTACCTTTCTGTCTGTCTTTCTCGCCTCTCGATCTCCAACACTCGGAACATCAATGAGTTCATCTGAACCATTGAGCTTTGAGAGTGTTGCAGCATGTTTAATTTTTATGACCTCAGCCTCATCTACAGGGGTTTTTAGTTCATGAGCTATATCCCTTGTCACATGATCACCGCCAACAGGAATAACCTTCGTGGTTATAATTTGACCATCCTTAAAGATTGCAATATCTGTTGTCCCGCCACCTATGTCAATCAAACAAGCGCCCAATTCTTTCTCGTCTTGCGATAAAACCGACATACTCGATGCAAGCGGTTCCAGGACTACTTCTTGTATATCAAGGTCGCATTGATCAAGCGATTTCACAATATTCTCTTCAGCTGTTTTTGATATGGTTACAATGTGCACATCTGCTTCAAGTCTAATTCCTGACATACCTATTGGTTCAGAGATTCCATCTTGTCCATCAATCACAAAATCTTTTGGGAGTACATGCAATATTCTCTCTTCTGATGGAATCTTCATCGCAATGGATGCATCGACTGCCCCATCAATGTCTTCTTGAGAGACTTCTCCTTCATTGATACGGACAAAACCGTGGCCATCATAGCTTCTGACATGGCTGCCTGCTATGCCTGCGAATACAGTATTGATATCACATTCTGCGATTCCCTCTGCTTGCTTGATTGCTTTTCCAATTGAATCCACGGTGGACTCAATATTGACCACCACACCTTTCTTTAGTCCACGAGAAGGCTCTGTACCTACTCCGATAATCTTCAGCTCATTGTCGCCGTTTATTTCTGCTATCAATGCTACGATCTTGGATGTTCCTATATCCACAGATGCAATGATTTCACTTGAGCCACTTCTTGCCATTTGAATATTTACTTTCTTTTTTTAATTGAAAAACCTTCTGTATATCTTAGGTCAATATATTCAATTACTGCCAAATTATCTAATAGAGATTCATCCCAAATCATCAAAAAACGTTCAAATCTCTCACTGACATTATCTTTTCCAAATCTTATGGTGATACCAGGCCTAATTGTAATGCTCCATGATCCCTTAAAATCAAGTGTCATTCTTTCAATTAGGATTCCTCTCGCAGCCAATTCTTGTGTAAATACTAAGTACTTTTTAAAAACTATGTCTTGCTGACCATCGGGTCCATAAAATTCAATTAAGCCACTTGGTAATGTTTGCTGATTGAGATTAAAAAGATTGCCTTTTGAGTTAATAATCGACTGATTGTTCCAGCGACCAATAATATCTTCTTCTTCAATGAAGATATTTACACGATCAGGCCATCGTCTTTCGATGCTCGCACTTTTTACCCAATTAATTGCTTCTATTTCTTGCTTGATCTGGCTCAAATTAATTTGCAAAAAACCTTGGTTATAAATTCTTGATGAAACTGCTTCCAGATCATCCAAAGAAACTCTATTTATTTCGGTCATATATTGAACTTCAGTAATCTTTTGATTGATCAGTGAGAAAGCAGAGAAAAGAGCCCCTGAGAAAATCATTAAATAAATTATCTTTCTAAGCATTCCACTTGGGCTTCTCTCTTGGTGGGGTTTTATCCTAGAAGAAAAAGCGCCTCTTCTTCTATTCTTTCTTATTCTTTTTTTTGCAAGCAGTGCCAAAGTTCAATCCGATGATTTTAGAATCTCAAAACACAATGATTCAAAATCAATTCCTGCCTCTTTTGCTGACATCGGCACCAGGCTATGCGTTGTCATTCCAGGAACTGTATTGATTTCAAGGATTACTGGAGCGTTGTGCTGATCTAGAAAAAAATCAAGCCTCCCCCATCCTTTGATATTAAATAGATTGAATGCCCTCTCACACTCTTCATTGATTGCCATTTCTATTTCTGCATCTAATCCACAGGGACATATATATTTGGTTTCATCACTCAAATATTTTGCATCATAGTCATAGAATTCATGATTTTTTGCTTGGATCTTGATGATTGGGAGTGCTCTGCCGTCTAAAAATGTAGAAGTGTATTCATCACCTTGCATGAATTGCTCGGCAATGATCCAATCATTGCTTTTTTCAATTTCAGAAAAATGCTGTAAATACTCCTCTTTGCTTTCAATAATATAAATGCCAATACTTGATCCCTCTGAGCATTGTTTTAATACAAAGGGTTCTTTTAATTTTTTAATAATGTTTTCATATTGAGTGCTTGAATCGACAACCATAAACTCAGGAGTTTTAAATCCATTAGATTTCAGAATTGTCTTAGTAAAATACTTATTCATCGTAATCGAACAAGTGATTGGATCACTTCCCGTGTATTTTATTTTTAGCATATTTAGGATTGACTGTATCTTTCCGTCTTCGCCGTCAGAACCGTGAAGAGCTATCCATGCGTGAGTGACTTTTTCAGTCTTCAAAACTTCAATAAAAGGGTCAATGGTGTCAACAAGGATCACTTCTAGCCCTTTAGATTGCAAAGATTCGAATACAGCTTTACCAGTTATAAGTGATATTTCTCTCTCAGAAGAGCTCCCACCATAAAGCACTGCTACTTTTGAAAAAGATTTTATTTCATCACTCATGATACTCACCGATGATCCTGACCTCAGTTTCTAAGTCTATCCCATAATGATCCTTAACAGTTTTCTGAATATGCTTGATCAGTGTTTCAATATCACTGGCGGTTGCCTCTTTGTCATTAACAATAAAGTTTGCATGTTTTTCTGAAACGGCGCATCCTCCAATTCTAAAACCTTTCAGGCCAGATCTTTCTATGAGATCGCCAGCATAGTTTCCATCTGGATTCTTGAAAACAGATCCGCATGTATTCTCAGTAAGGGGTTGGCGCTCTAATCTAGAATCTCTCATGCTCTTCAACTCTTCTATTGTGGTAAACCCCTCTTCCGGAAAAGACATCACGCAAGATAAGAACCAGAGAGGAAATGGGAAACCCACTGATCGATATGAAATTGAAAATTCTTCTGGGTCTAGTTGGTGAATCTCTCCATTTCGATCCATCACCTCAACACTCTTAACAAATTCCCATGTTTCATTGCCAAAACAACCCGCATTCATAGTCAGCGCTCCTCCAATTGATCCAGGTATTCCAGAAAAAAATGCAGCTGGTCCGAAATTATTCTTTGTTGCATACATGGCTAATTCAAAACATGAAACGCCGACTTCAACCAAATAATTAGATTGGTCTATTAATTCAATTTTATTAAGAGACTTTCTTGTTGAAATTACCGCACCTCTAACGCCAGCATCCCTTACTAAAATATTTGTTCCATTTCCTAACCAGGTGATTATGCAATCATTTGATTTCAAAAAATCAGAGAGGTCTTTTCGATCATTTGGTGTAAAAAAAATATCAGCAGGACCACCAACCTTCCATGAAGTATGCCTCGATAAAGGCTCATTAAGGATAATATTATTCCTCATCACATTGGATAATGGTCACCCATTAGCTTAAATTTCTTAATAACTTGATAAGTAAAATCAACAATATTCTTTGTGGCGTGAACAAAACGATCGTCAAAGGCTGATTCACTCATTTTTTTTAATATTTCTCTATCTTCGCTTAGGTCCTTAATTACATCTGCTAGATGTTCAGATGTAAGATTCTTATCATCAATGATTACTGCCCCGCCTTTCTCTTCTAGAAAGCGGGCATTATAAAATTGATGATTATCCATGGCATATGGGAAAGGAATCAGAATCGAGGGAAGTCCAATAGCACTGAGCTCAGAAATGGTCATTGCTCCGGCTCTTCCTATAAATAAGTCTGCCCAGCCATATGCCGATTCTACATTTGGATTAAATTTTGATACTTTTGCATCTATACCAAGCCTTTTATATGCATCATTGACTTCATCATAATCATGATCTCCAGTATCGTGCACAACCTTTATATTCATAGTCCTGTTGAGAGCTGCTAATGCATTTGGAGCACTCATATTTATTGATCTTGCTCCCTGGCTTCCTCCCATAATAAAAACTTTTAAATCTTTAGATTGATCCGCTTTGGGAGAATCTCTTTTAATATCTAAAATCTCTTTCCTGATTGGATTTCCTAAAAATCTCATGTCATCCGAAAATCTCATCATCAATCTGTCTAATTTACCAAATGAACCTGGCAAACCTTGTATTGCAGCGCTCGCTTTCCTAAAAAAAATAAGAAATCTATTCACTCTACCTGCTATCGAGTTTTGCTCTTGAATGATCACACATACATTTCTACCTCCAGCACGACAAATTTCGGATGATGCATATCCGCCCATTCCAAGAATCATGTCAGGTTTTATTTCTTTTACAAAATTCTTAACTTCTTTACCCACCCAAAAGCTGTATAAGAATTTTTTATAAGTTGGATAATCTTTGAGTTTTGATGGGAAATACTTCACCGTAAGGTCTTCAGATGCAAAGATCTTTTTCTCTGTCTCATTCCCGGTCCCAACAATAATGACTTGATGTCCGTCGTTTTCATATTGATGAGCCAAAGCAATTGCAGGGTAAATATGGCCGCCAGTGCCGCCAGTGGCAATAAGTATTCTATATTGATCACCCATTGGTTCTTAAATTCTTCTTTTTCCTGGGGTTCTCGTACCCAATCTTTAGAACGATCGCGAGAGTGACCAATGTCATAGAAATACTGCTGCTTCCGTAACTAATCAGTGGCAAGGTGAGACCTTTGGTCGGCAGCATGCCCATGTTTACCCCCAAGTTAATGATCACTTGCATCGCTAACCATAGTCCTATTGCCATACATAAGTAACTTTGAAAGACTCTTTTTGCATTCAGTGCCATAAATCCAATCGCAAAGATTCGATAGATCAAAAGACTATAAAGTAACAACAGAATGATTGTGCCAAGCAAGCCAAGCTCTTCAGCTATGATTGCAAATATAAAATCTGTATGCGCTTCTGGTAGATAAAAAAGCTTTTGCAAGCTTTCCCCGAGCCCTAAGCCAAATAATCCACCCGAGCCAATCGCAATGAGCGAATTAGTGAGCTGGTAGCCAGCTCCAAGAGGGTCATTCCATGGCTCAAGAAAGTATGTCAGCCTAGCCATTCTGTATGGCGCAATATATATGAGCACTGCAAATAATGACGCGAGGAGCATAACCAATAAGATAAAGAATCTCATTTTAAATCCTGCTAAGAAAAACAGTCCAGCTGTAACTGATAAAATAATGACCGTTGAGCCAAAATCAGGCTGAAGCAATAAGAGAAGACATGCTGGGATGATAAAAATCATCGGTTTCACGAAACTCATAAAATTATCTTTTACATTCTCTTGTTGCCTATAGCAATATCCCGCCATATACATCATCAGCAACAATCTAGCAGGATCAATAACTTGAATATTAGGAAGACCAGGTATAGCGAGCCATCTTGTTGATCCATTCACAGTCAAACCCATGCCAGGAATAAAAACGGACGCCAAAAGAATAAGAGATAGGAGTGGCAAAAATATTCCTAATTTTTCCCAAAATTGTGTGGGTATAACAAATATAAACAGACCGCCAGCTAAGCCAAGTCCGATTGAAAAGAGTTGCTTATTCACATAGCCATAAGGACTTCCAAAATGTTTCATGGAAATTGGCATGGATGCTGAAGCCAACATCACAATGCCTCCGATGACTAAAAATGCACAAGCTATTAAAAAGAGTCGATCGAATGCATCGTTTGATCCTCTCGTCGCGATATTCATATTACCTTATCTTTAGACTTGATAAGCCTATGAGCACAAGGAAAACGGTGATGATCCAGAACCTCACAATCACTTTGGGCTCAGCCCATCCTTTTAATTCGAAGTGATGATGTATTGGAGCCATATTAAAGATTCTTTTTCCTCTCAGCTTGAATGAACCAACCTGAAGAATCACCGATAAAGTTTCCATGATAAAAACCCCGCCCATGATAGCCAAAATCAACTCTTGTTTGACAATGACAGCAATGGTTCCAAGAATTCCGCCAAGTGATACTGCACCGACATCTCCCATAAAAATCTGAGCTGGATAAGTGTTAAACCAAAGAAACCCCAATCCAGCACCAGAGATCGCACAACAAAAAACAAAAACTTCGCCCGCATCTTTTAGGAATGGCAAATCCAGATATTCAGCAAAGTTAAAATTACCAGTCACATAAGCAAAAATTCCTAAGGCAATTGCAATCATTGAGACAGGCATGATTGCCAAACCATCCAATCCATCGGTTAGATTAACTGCATTGCTTGAGCCAACAATTACGAAAATTGCAAAAGGCAAAAAGAGCCAGCCTAAATCAACTCGAATATTATTTGTGAAAGGGATAAGGACCTCTGAACTCAATACTTCGCTCCCTTGCCCCAATAGATAATAAGTCGATGAAGCAGCGACGATAAGCTGCAAAGCAAACTTTGTTTTTGCAGACATGCCTTTTTTGCTTTTTTTAAGTTTTGTGAAATCATCAATAAATCCAATGAGTCCAAAAGAAATGATTGATGCAATGAGAACCAAATTATAAACATTGCTTAAGTCTGACCATACAAGAACGCTGACAACAATTGAGAGAATAATCATGATTCCTCCCATCGTAGGCGTGCCACCTTTTAAAGAGTGACTGGATGGGCCATCGGTTCTGATTGTCTCACCGATTTTTTTCCCCTGAAGCACAGTGATGATCTTGGGGCCAAAAAGGAAAGAAATAATAAGAGCTGTTAGTGCAGCGAGAATACCTCTGGTTGTAATATAAGTGAAAGCATTCAATGGCGAAAACCACTCAATCAAATTTTCAGAAAAATACAAAAACATGGTTACTTACTCAACATCTCCTAAAAAATATTGTCGTTAGATTAACACTTATCATATTAAAATTATTTGTCATCAGGTGCTATTCCCAGAAGCCTAAGCGTATGCGAACCTATCTCAGAAAAAACTGGTGCTGCAACTTGTCCGCCATAATATTCTTTTCCACCAGGCTCATTAACAATAACGGCAATTGCTATCTTTGGTTTTGTGAGTGGCGCCAAACCCACGAATAAAGCATTGTGCTTATCTGAAGCATAATTTGCAGCTGCAATTTGAGCTGTTCCAGTCTTACCGCCAATCCTATAACCATTGATCTTTGCGCGTGGTGCGCCTCTTATGGCAACTTTTTCAAGCATTGACATGATCTCCTTGGAAGTTTGCTCCGAAAGAACGCGTTCACCATCTATTATGCCACCTTCAATCTTTCTCAAAGTAACGGGCTTCCTAATTCCGCCATTTGCAATGGTTGCATATGCCCCTGCAAGCTGTATGAGACTGACGTCAACATTGTATCCATATGAAAGAGAAGCAATCATGCCTTCTCTCCATCGGCTACATTGATAATCGAGGGTTCCTGATGCTTCACCAGGAAAACCGGAAGATGTCACTTGGCCAAATCCAAGGCCGTTAAAAAATGTGTATAGATTACAAGGGTCAATCTCCAAGGCTATCTTTGAGATGCCAGCATTGCTTGATTTTATGAGCACCTCTTCCATAGATAAAACACCATGATATCTTGGATCTTGAATGGTTCTCGAACCAATTTTGTATGGCGATGTGTCTATAGTGTCGTCAGCCTGATAAATTTTGTTTTCCAAAGCTGCAGCCATCATTAAAGGTTTGAATGTTGAGCCAGGCTCGAACTTATCTGTGATTGCTTTATTCTTATATATTTTGGGTGTTCTATTTTCTGACAATGAGAGATCTCCGGCTGGCTGATTTGAAATTGCTAAAATCTCTCCAGTGGTTACGTCCATTACAACGACGGATCCGCCCTTCGCATTATTTTTTTCAATTGCTGATTTCAGTTCTTGATGTGCAAAATGTTGGATCTTAATATCTATGCTTGCATAAAAATCTTCGCCGATTATAGGGTCATTGATGATCTCCACATCTGCGATACTTTTTTGATGCACATCTGTAAGTGTCTTTTTTAAGCCATTGGTTCCAGAGAGTCCCTTGTTTAAAGCATACTCTAAACCCTCTTGTCCTCTGCCCTCATTGTCAGTGAAGCCCAATAAATGAGATGAAGTTTCTCCATTCGGATAAAACCTCTTATAAAAAGTTTCAAGCCATATATAGTTTCCAAAATTATCCTTACGTACGATTTCGACCTCAGATTTTCTTAATTCTCTTTTGAGCACAAAGTATCTTTTGCTGCTCCTCTTTCTTATTTCTGAATCGATTTCTCTTTCAGGCTTTGAGATTATTTTTGAGAGTGAACTCAACAGTTGAGAGTAATTATCCCTCTTAAGCAAAGTTTTTGGGTCAACTATCAATCTATATACAGGAATGCTCACAGCAAGTGGCACACCATTCTTATCATAGATACTGCCTCTGTTCGCGGGAATAGTTTTGTGTTTAATATGCTTCTTGTCACCCTCTGAATTCAGAAAGTCGGATTCAAGATACTGCAAATAAAAAGAACGAGCGAATAGACCCAAAAGCATGACTGATATCAGGCATAATAAGAATATAAATCTTGATTGCATTAATCCTTTCTCAGTTCTCTTCATCTTTGCTAAGTAAATTTATTTTCCTAGAATCTGGAAGTTTCATACTGGCTTTATCTTTGGCCGTCAATCCAATTTTTTGTCCAGACGTCAATGCTGAATAATCAAGCTGAAGCTCCCTCCACTCCATTTCGATTTTCTGAGTTTCTGAAACAATGGTTTGGTATTCTTGAAATAGATTCCTTTTATTAAAATGCAATTGAACTTCGTATAAACCTGAAAGGCAAACCATCACATACCAAAAAAAGAGCCATTTATATTTAATATTCTCTGACTTCATTTTATCCTTTCAATCACCCTAAGCGTCGCACTTCTTGACCTTGGATTAATATTCATTTCATTTTCACTTGGCTTTATGGCCTTGGTGACTAGCTTAAATGATGAATCATCTGCTAGGTTTGGAAGCTTAGATAGTTTCGGATCTCGTCTTGAATGATCTCTAAAGAATCGTTTCACCATTCTGTCTTCTAATGAATGGAAGCTAATGATGCAAGTCCTGCCGCCAATTTTTAGATGTTTTGATGTGAAATCCAACAGTAAATCAAGCTCTTCAAGCTCATTATTGATAAATATTCTTATCGCTTGAAATGTTTTTGTTGCAGGATGTTTCTTGTCATTAAATCTTCTTGGAGTCTCTTCAAGAATGATTTCGGCCAGTTCTTTTGTTGTTCTGATTTTAAAACTCTTCCTAGCCTCAACAATTGCTTTGGCGATTCTTTTTGCTTTTTTTTCTTCGCCGTATTTCCAGATAATATTTGAAATCTCTTGTTCTGGAGCATTATTCAGCCAGCTTGATGCATCTTCACCTATATTTTGATTCATTCTCATATCAAGAGGACCATCTTTCATGAAACTAAAGCCTCTTTCTGCAGTATCCAATTGATATGAAGAAACTCCAATATCAGCCAGTATTCCATCAAAATCATTTGCACTAAATAATTTATGTAATTCGCTAAAACGAGCTTGGTGAATACTGATTCTCTCCTCAGTTTTGAATTTTGATTTTAGAAATCTAATAGCTTCAGGATCCTGATCCGTTGCAATAAGTGAACCACCATTCAATTCTTCCAAAATAGCAGCAGAATGACCGCCAAAACCTGATGTCACATCCAGAAACGTGCCGCTTTTCTTAACGAGAAGCAAATCAATAACTTCCTCAGTTAATACCGGGATATGAAATGATTCGTCGATCATACTTTGCGCCAGTATCAGAAATCTAGATCAGGATCTTGTCTTCTTAAAAAGCGAGGTATATCCAGTAACTCTTCTTCGAGATCTCCAGTTGGCTTTGCTTTCTCAAAGCTTTCGAACATGTCTTGAGTCGTTTGTTGCTTTAATCCATTCCTGGCTGTAATGGGACGATCTAAATCATCAAAGGACCTTTCACGATCTTTCTCTTTGGCATCATCTGTTTTTGATGCGCTTAAACCTGTAGCAACCAGTGTCACTCTTATGCTGTCATCCTCAAGATCACTCGATAGTGCAGTACCAACAATGACTTTTGATTTTTCTGCTGCATAACCCTGAACAATATCTCCGATTTGATTAAACTCCGAAATCTCAAGATCTGTTCCCACAGTGACATTGAGAAGTATTCCGGATGCGCCCTCTAAATTGATGTCTTCCAATAAGGGGCTCTTGACTGCTTTTTCTACAGCAAGTCTTGCTCTATCGGGTCCAGATGCAATAGCTGAACCCATAATGCTTCGCCCTTTCTTGCCCATGACTGCTTTCACATCAGCAAAATCAAGATTGATTACACCCGGAACAGTAATCAACTCGACTATCCCTTGAACTGAATTTAATAAAACATCATTGGCTGCATCAAACGCATTAAAGACGGTAATTTTTTTGCCCAATGACTGTAATCGATCGTTAGGAATCACAATCAAAGAGTCAACATGTTGTTCAAGGTCCCTCAGCCCATGCTCAGCTAGAGAAGACCTTTCATCGCCTTCCCATTGAAATGGTTTTGTAACCACGCCAACTGTTAAGATATCCATCTCTTTCGCAATTTTTGCAATAACTGGACTGGCTCCAGTACCCGTGCCTCCACCGAATCCAGCTGTTATGAATAACATATCGGTGTCAGAAAGAAGTGCTTTTATAGCTTCAGCCGCTTCTTCAGCAGAAGCTTTTCCAATCTCTGGATTCATGCCAGCACCCAGTCCTTTTGAAGTTTCAACACCAAGCTGAATTTTCTCTTCAGCCGGCGATGATGAGAGGTCCTGTGTATCGGTATTTGCACAAACAAAATTAACACCTTGGATGCCTTCTCTGATCATATGATTGACAGCATTACCGCCCCCTCCGCCAACACCAATGACTTTTATGTTGGCCCTTTGGCTATCTGTATCCATTAATTCAAAAGCAAATTCACCCATATGTATTCTGCCTAAATTGAAATATCTCTAAGTTGTTCTGTTAATGTAAAATCACTTTTCTTCAACCATGCATCTCTTGACTGATTCCATGATTGATAATTCCAGATCTCAAAACGTTGTCCTTGACCAATAAACATTGCTGATTTTTTGATCCCAGAAAATTCTCTTAATTCAATTGGAACCAATATTCTATTATGACTGTCGAGTACTATCTCGCTTGCATGACCAACCATTAAGCGTTGAAGCATCCTACTAGAAGGATCAAGCGAGGGTAGATCCATAATTGTTTTTTCAATCTTAAGCCAGATCTTTTTTGGATACAGAAGCAAGCATTGATCTATATCAATGGTGCATATGAGCTTATTGGAGCCATACTTTGCGAGTTCTGGACGATACTTTGTAGGAATGGATATCCGTCCCTTAGTATCTAAACTAATTTTATTTAATCCTCTAAACATCATGTTTATAAGTAAGATCAAGCGTTTTATCCCACTTTTTACCACTAATAGACAACTATAGTTAATATACAAATGATGTCAATAGATAAAAGGGGTAATTAAGAATTTGGAGTTGACCTATAAGCCGGGTTCTGTCTTTGTACAATCATTCATCTGGGATGTTTGTCACCAAACACCTCAAGCGACCTACCCAAGAGTGATTACGGGTTATCATTACTCTTCTATTTGGTCTTGCTCCCGATGGGGTTTGCAATGCCCTTATTGTTGCCAATAAGGCGGTGTGCTCTTACCACACCTTTTCACCCTTACTCTAAATAATCAGAGCGGTATATTTTCTGATGCACTTTCCATAGGCTCGCGCCTTCCAGGTGTTACCTGGCATCGTTCCCGAAGGAGCCCGGACTTTCCTCTGAAATTCAGCGATTGTCTGGCCAACTCCAAGCTGGATTATTAATCAATGTGTCTAAAAATTCAAGGCTATTGATTTTTAATCTTTAGTGCTCGATCATAAATTTTAGACTTGCTATGTTTGGTTATCTTTGAGGCAATCTCGACAGCTTTCTTCAAAGACAGCTCACCCATGAGTATCCTCAAAACTCTATCAAGCTCTTCACCAATGCCTTCGATTGCAGAAGAGCCCTGAACAACAACTGTAAACTCACCCTTTATCTTATCTTCGTTCTTTTTAAAAAAGATAGAGATATCAGACAATGTCTCGCCTATAAATGATTCATGAATCTTGGTGATCTCTTTGCAAAGCACCGCAGGCCTATTGCCTCCAAAAACACTGATCATATCCTCTATCGCAGATTGGACTCTGTGGACGGATTCATAAAAAATCAATGTTTCTTCTTTGTCACTTATTTTCTTAAGCTCATTGATCCTTTTGTTAGAACTTCTCGGTAAAAACCCATGAAAGGAAAATCGATCGGATGGTAAGCCTGACGATGTGATTGCAGCGATAAGTGCACAGCAACCGGGGACAGGTTCCACTTTAATGTTACTCTCTCTTGCATGCTTGATGAATTTATAACCTGGGTCACTGATCAATGGTGTACCTGCATCAGATACAAGCGCTATGTCTTTTCCTTCTTTTAATGACAAAATAATATTAGGAGCTTTCCTATCCTCATTGATCTGATTGAATGATTGCAAAGATGACTTTGCCACCACTGAGTGATGCTTCAAAAGTTTAGATGTGACCCTTGTGTCTTCAGTGAGAATGATATCAACACTACTCAATATATCGATTGCTCGAATTGAAATGTCATTGATGTTGCCTATTGGTGTTGAAACAAGATAAAGGGTGCCTGTCATCTGATCTTCATTAATCAAGCACTACAGGTGCATCTCTTCTTCATCCTCGCTAAGACTATTTTGAAATGTTTCGCGAGAGAACACTCGCTCCATATAATCAGTTATGGCTTTGTGTTCTTTTCCGAGCGAGATACCAAAGTACTCTAATCTCCAGAGTATTGGGGCCAAGACACAGTCTATGACTGTCAATTCATCATTCAGAAAGTACTTATCCACAGAAAATAAATCCAAAGACGAGTTCAGCATTGATTTCAGTTTTTTTCTTAAGCTGTTTTCATTCCTGCTTCCAAGTGCAGCATCCAGCTCAATAGCGGTTGAAACAATATCAGCTTCCAAGGAAACAAGGGCCAACCTTATCTTCGCTCTGTCAACAGGACTAACAGGCATTAGAGGTGGATGAGGATATCTTTCATCAAGATATTCAATGATCACGCCAGAGTCATATATCACTAGCTCCCTGTCAGTGAGAGTTGGTATTGAAGCGTATGGATTGAGAGCAATGAGATCTTCAGGAACCTTTTTGCCATCAACATTTTGAATATCCGTTGTGATTCCTTTTTCTCTGAGCACAAACCTAACTTGGTGGGACCTGATACATGTATTCCCAGAAAATAAGCCCATCATTGACCTTCTGTTAGAAACGTTTGTCACTTAACTTCCCTCCAAATATCCTTATATAGAGCATAACTAAATATCAGGAAGATAAGTAAAAAACCAATGACCCAAGCTCCCATTGATTTTCGTTTTTCAATAATTGGCTCACCTGCATAGACCAAAAATCCAACAGTATCATTTAGAAACTGACTGTATTCTTCCTCACTATATCTTTCTTGGATATCCCATAAAACATGGGGCATGCTTGAAGCTTCCTGCACATGATTATTTACGCCAGTTGGAGATTTACTATCTTCATAAAATGAGTTTAGAAAACCATAGACATATTCTGGACTCTTTCTTCTTGTAACAAGTGTGAGATCAGGTGGTGCCTTTCCAAACCATCGATCACCATCTTCTTTTAGCATATTGTTCATGACTAAATTTTGTGGAGCGCTTTCGGTAAAAATAAGATTCTTCATAAGCTGATCTTCAGTAATCCCAAGATCTTCTGCAATTTGGTTATATCTCATATACTGAAGAGTGTGGCATCCAGAACAATAATTGAAAAAATTCCTTGCTCCTCTTTGCAATGACTTTACATCAGATGTTTTCACATTCATTCCTTCTATGTATTCATCAAGATCCATTGACCCAGCAGAAAATGATAGGCTTGGTATCAATGCAAATGAAAAGCAGATTATGAGTAATTTCTTCATGATTCTTTCTTCTT
>LUMG01000154.1_pt1 | contig 19999 bp, 20 predicted proteins | sample 729691 | NCBI WGS metagenome assembly LUMG01 (sample SAMN03860269, study PRJNA289734) | marine metagenome | biome: seawater column; feature: ocean; material: water; isolation source: Red Sea water column Station 34 - depth 50m | place: Saudi Arabia: Red Sea | collected 2011-10-15 | depth 50 m
ATACTAGATAGTGTGCTGCAGAATATTCCTATTTGAATTACATTATTTGTCTCAATAAAATCTAAACTTGAATAAAATGTCTCATTATTGATTAATAATAATTTGAAAATCGCTATTGTTTCCTGAAAATGAAAATACAAAGGAGCAAGTATAATTAAAAATCCCTTAAAAAAATAAAGTATTTGAGTGAAATAAGATTTTTCATTAATCAAAAATTGTGTATCCTCTTTGCCAAAGTGGTAGGAAGCGATTATTAAAAAAACAATTAAAGTTATTGATGGAAACAATATCCAAGTTACTATAACTAACGCTGAAATTAAAATATATATAATGTAGAATATATAACTTGATTTTATATTAAACAATTTAAGCAGTTTTTTTCCTTTAATATGATCTAATGAACCATGGGAAACCCCTATAATTAAAATTAAAAGTAAACACAAAATTGATGAAATATTAAAATTATTAAACTTGAACAGTAAAATACAAAAAATGTTTACAACAAAGAAAAAAATAAATGAATGATTTAGATTTATTTTTTTTATTTTATTGTTCATTTTAAATTAATTCTTTTAAAAATTTCCACTTTGGCATTTTTAGAATTACCTCTAAATCTTCAAAAAAACTGCTTTTATTTGATAAAAAATTGATAGCTGTTTTAGGTTTTGAATTAAAAACTTTGAAAAATATATTTCCCATTTCATTGGAATTATTTTTAAGAACTCTTAATAAGATTTTATCTAAAAAATCATATTTTGAATTAATTTTAAATAAATTTACATTTTTAATATTTTCTATGTTTTCTCTTATATATCTGCTCTGTTCTTGAATATTTAGGAACGTATAACCCGTACTTAATCTAGTCATGCCTCCTGCTGAGCCTATGTAAATTTCATTTAATTTATTTACATTTTTTTGTCTAAAAAGTGGAATTGCACCAGTTTCTTTGAAATTGATTTTACAGTTTCTGATATTTAGGTGGTTGCTTAAATAATTATCAATTTGTTCATCATAATCTTTGAGTTTTTCATCATTTAGCTCAGATATCCAAGTAGTTTCAACTAATGCATTCCTTTTAGTAAATGGTAGCGTATAAAAAAAATGAACTTTGTTTCTTTGATCACAAGCAAAGTCCATCAAATTGAAAATTTCGTCATCAAAAAAGTCTTTTTCTGTTTCTATTTCAACTCCACAAAAGTGTTGCCATAACTCACTCTGTTTATTCTCAAAATTAGGTACACTATTAAATACAATTGAATTTGATTTATCTATTTCATCAATACTTTTAAAAAACTGAATATTTTTATTTAATTTAAGTTTTGAAAGTATTTTTTCGTAGAACATACCACTATCAATTGTTTGATATGGTGTAGTTTTGCAATCTACATATTTCGTATTATTGGGTGTATTTATTGTAAAATTATTCCAACTTTTTTTGACACAGTCATCAAAATTATGGGAAAAAACTTTCCAAAATGACCAGGTTTTATCTCTTTTATAATCTTCTCTTGGTTCAATTATTGCTAGGGTTTTATCTTTTAATTTTTCATAAACTTCCAGCTCATATGCTAATGAAAGACCTGCGCAACCTCCGCCTATAATTATGTAATCAAATTCTTTCATTTAAATTTATTTCTTCATTAATTAAATTATGATCATGATTAATATTATCATCGTTTTTACTTATAAGTGATAACTTAATTAAGTCAAAAATAGATAAAAAAGTTTCAATAATTTTTTCAATATTTGAAACATAAATTTTTCCTGACTTTTTATAATTTTCTATGTTTTGTTTATTTAAAATTTTATATCCTATTTTTCTATAAACCCTTCTTGCTACTAAAATAGAAAATCTGAAACTTAACGGTATTTCTTTAATTGAGTAAAATGAATTTTCATAAAACTTTTCTGAAAGCTTGATTGTATTCTTTATTTCCTCAAAACTTTCATTGATATAAAATCTATTATTTTTTTTATCTTCCATAACATCTCTAGAAATATTTGTTAATTGCATAGCAATCCCAAGATCAATAGCTGATTTTAGAGATTGTTCTTTGTGAACATTCAATATCTTAGCCATCATCAATCCAACTGTTCCAGCCACCCTATAGGAATAAATTAATAATTCTTTTTTTGAATTAAGTTTAACATTTTCTTTTATATCAGAATTAATACCCTCAAATAAATCGTCTACAATTTTAGTAGAAATACTAAATTCATTAATAAGATTCCACATATTTTTTATGACTGGATCATCATAATTTTTATTAACAAAATTATTTCTAAATTTAATAAAATTATCTTTTTTTATTTCAATATTGTTTTCATCATCAGCAATATTATCTGCTAAATAATTCTTTGTTAACATTAAAATAATTTATCTAAAACTTTTGCTGAAGAGAGAACACCTGGTACCCCAGCCCCTGGATGTGTTCCTGCACCAACAAAGTATAAACCATCATATATTTCAGATTTATTATGAAATCTAAAGTATGCGGATTGTGTAAATTTAGGTTGAATTGAAAACCCTGATCCAAATTTTGTATTTAATTCTTTTTCAAAGTAATCAGGTGTTAGATAAAAGTCCTCAACTATATTATTCTTAAGATCCGGCATTAAGTCTTTTTCCATTTTTTCAATTACAAGATTTTTCATTTTCTCACCTTCAGTTTCCCAATTTATTTTTGATTGATTGTTAGGAACAGGCACTAATACATAAAAACAATCATTCCCTTCTGGGGCCATAGTTTTATCAGTCGCTGTAGGTCTGTGAAGATAATAGCTAATATCGTTATTTAATTTTTTCTTATCAAATATGTCATCAAGATGTTCTTTATACTTGTTTCCAAACTTTATTGTATGATGTTCAACATTCTCATAAATTTTTTTTGTTCCAAAATAGTAAACAAATAAACCCATAGAATATTCCATTCGATTTTTTTTCCAATTAAACAACATGGAATTCTCGTTGCTTTTGCTTAACATTTTTTCATAAAATGCAGGTGGATCTGCATTACAAACAACATTATCTGCACCAATTTCATTGTCATTATTTAATTTTACACCACTTATTTTATTATTTTTTGATATAATTTCTGTTACTTCACTGTTTTTTATTATTTCAATACCAACCTCATTCATTAATTTTTCAAAACCTTTAATTATATTTCCTGTTCCTCCAACTGAATAATGTATTCCCCATTTTTTTTCTAAATAAAGAATTAATCCATAAATAGAAGTGGTGGTAAAAGGATTTCCCCCAACTAGTAAAGGATGCATGCTAAGCATTCTTCTTAATTTTTCATTTTTTATATAAGATGAAACAAGTGAGTAAACTGATTTATAACTTTTAAGTTTTAATAGAGCAGGCAATTGTTGCATCATTACGAAAGGTTTATCAAATGGTACATCTGCAAGTTCTAAAAAACCTTTATCAAATATTTTTTTTGTAAAATTAACTAATTTTTCATATCCATTTACATCTTCTTTGCTAAGCTTCTCAATTTGGTCTTTCATCTCTATTTCGTCGCCTGAATAGTTAAATTTAGTTTTGTCCTCAAAAATAAACTGGTACCAAATTTTAAGTGGAGTTAGTTCTATATAATTTTTTGGATCTTTATTGAATAACTCGAACAATTCATTAATTAAGTAGGGTGCAGTAATTACTGTTGGTCCAGCATCATATATAAATCCGTTTTTCTTAAAAACTCTTGCTCTTCCACCTAGGTCTGGATGTTTTTCTATTAATTTTACGTTATGTCCTTTTGCCTTAAGTCTTAGCGCTGCTGCGATCCCACCAAATCCTGATCCAATGACTATAGAGTTCATTTTAATAATTTATAGCTTTTTTGAAAAATTGTAAGTGTATTATGAGTTAATTTTTTTTAACTCTGCTTTAGTTTCATCTAAATTTTTTTGAAACACAGCATCTAATTTTGACTTGTCTACAGATGTAGTTATTATTTTTTTAACTGAGTCCACGGCAATCTTTATTGATGCGTCCTTAATTTCTTTTAAAGCCGCTTCTTTCATCTGACTTATTTTATTTTCAGCTAAATTTTTTTTAATTTCTGATGATTTATGAAACTTATCATTCATCTCAATTATTAATCTATCTGCATCTTTTTTGGCGTTCTCAAGAATTTCGTTGCTAACAGACTGAGCTGTATCTAATTTTTTTTGTGAGTTATCTAATAGTGTTTTTGCCTCGGTTCTTAATTTTTCACTTTCATCAATTTCATTTTTAATGTCAGATATCATTTTATCTAACATTTCAGAAATTTTTTGAGGAATTTTAAGGTAAATTAACGCTCCAAAAAAAATAATAAATGATACGGCTACCCAAAATGTTGCATCAATTGCCATAGTATTTATCTCCATTTCTTTTAGATAGATCGTCAACAATTGCAGATATACTACTATTATTTACTTCAGCTCCAATTAGTTTTTGCAATAACTCAGATGAAGTCTCAATAGCAATTTTATTTATTTTATCTGGCGCATTTTTTCTTAATGCATCTATTTCTTTTTCAGCCTCAGCAATTTCATTATCAATTTGCTTATCAAGCACTTCTCTTTTTGCACCAATGTCTTTTAGTGCTTTTTCTCTTGCTTGATTGAAAATACTATTAGCCTCAAGTTTGCTTTTAGATATAATTTCATCGTATTCTTTTAGTTTTGCATCACTATCTTCTCTTTGTTTCTCAGCAGCCTCAATATTTTCTAATATTTGAGATTTTCTCGATTCTAAGTTGTTACTAATTTTTGGTAGTATTAGTTTAGATAAAACTAAATACATAATACCAAAAGTAAGTATTAGCCAAAAAATTTGAGAAACCCAAAACTCTGGATTTAATTGAGGCATACCTCCGCTTTCAGCTGCAAAAGCTTCTTTAATAAAAAAGAAGCTAAAAAATATTGACTGAAAATATATTTTTTTAACCATCAATTTAAAACGCAAAGAGAATGATTAACGCAACTACCAATCCGAATAATCCTGTAGCTTCTGCAAGTGCAAAACCTAAAAGCAAGTTAGGAAATTGTTTTTGTGCTGCAGATGGATTTCTCATTGCACCAGACAAATAATTTCCAAAAATTATTCCAATACCAACACCGGCTCCAGCTAAAGCAATTGCTGCTAAACCTGCTCCGATCATTTTTGCTGCTTCTAATTCCATTATATCCTCCTCTGTTATTAATGGTGTAAATTTAATGCATCATTTAAATAGATCTAACTGATAAACTTATAGGTCTACTTAAATAAGAAATAATTTCTATAACAACAATTAAAGGGAGTAATACTGCAGGTACTCCACTTGGAACAAATAATTTTAAATACCCAAATCCATGTTTAATAAACCCAATTACAGTCACTCCAATAAATATAAATGCTGCGAGCACAAATGTTACAATGATATGACTGGTTACAGTGAAAGTATAAGGTATCATTCCAAACATGTTACAAAATAAAACAAACATGAATAGAGAAAATATAAATGCAAAGTATGGTTTAGCTTTTGATCCAGCTGTATCGCTAATCATTTTGGATACAAAGGTATAGCTAAGTTCTGCTAATAATTGAATTTTGTTTGGTAGTATTGAATTTTTTTTTGATCCTAAATTAAAGATTAACAAAATAGATACAGTACTTAAAATCATAAACAAACTTGCGTTCGTAAATGATATGTCGAATGCTCCAACTTTAATTTCAGGTCCAATTCTATAAACGTCGAATTGGGACATAGGATTTGCTGCCATAATACTTATTTATTTTTGCATTTTTTTTGCGGATCTAATCACATTGGTTATTCCAGCAACTACACCAACAAAAAAAAATATTAATATAAACCAGGGTTTAGTACCAAAGGTCTTGTCAAAAATAAACCCAATAATTGTCCCCACAGCCACTGCAGAAACAAGTTCTGTGCTCAATTTGAATGCAGTTCCTATAGGTGAGGGGTCATTCTTCTTATTGTAGAGATTTTTCTTTGAAATCTTGCTTTTTGCAATCTCTAAGCGAGTTTTGAAAGGGTCTTTTGGCATTTATATAGTTTAAGCAACCATACTCTCTGCTTTTTGTAAATCAACAGCCACAAGCTGACTAATTCCTTTTTGAGGCATAGTTACCCCATATAGTCTGTTCATTTTTGACATGGTTAAAGCATGATGAGTTACAATTATGAATTTGGTGTTGGTGATTTTAATTAGTTCCTCAAGTAAACTACAAAATCTTGTTACGTTAGCATCGTCAAGTGGTGCATCAACCTCATCTAATACACATATAGGTGAAGGGTTTGTTAAAAATACTGCAAAGATTAATGAGAGGGCAGTCAACGCTTGCTCACCTCCAGATAACAAAGTTATAGATTGAAGTCTTTTTCCCGGAGGACTAACTAACATTTCTAAACCTGCTTCAAGTGGATCATCAGAGTCCACCAATTCTAGTTTGGCATTTCCACCATTGAAAAGTTTTGTATAAACTTCATTAAATTTTCTATTAACTTTTTCAAAAGCTTCAATCAATCTTTCTCTTCCTTTTTGATTAAGTTCATTGATGCTATCTTTCAGTTTCACAATAGCAGTAACAAGGTCGGCACGATCCTGTTCCATTTTTTTTATCTCTTCTTCATATTTACTTGTTTCTTCATCTGCTTTTAAATTTACAGATCCTAATTTTTCTCTTTCTTGTTTTTTCTTGTCTAAAGCATCTTCTTGATCAACTGGATTTGGAAGCTCTTCTACTCCGTTTAAATTTGAATTTTCTAAAATATTATCTTCATTCAAATTTAACTCAGAACTAATTCTATCAAGGAGATCATTTTTTCTTTTTTGCAGGCCTTCAATTGTAGCTCCTGAGCTTGCTTTTCTTTCTCTGATTTGAATTGATTGTTCTTGAATTTCATTTAATTGCGTTCTTAACATTTCAATTTTTTGATCTGTTTCATCTATAATCGCTTCATTATCAATTTTTTCTTTATCTGAAATTCTTAAATTTTCTGAAATTTGACCTTTTCTCTCTGCCTGTGCTCTAGGTTGATTTTCTAAATCACTTAATTGTTTTGATAATTTTTCTTTTCTTTGTGTTAGTTCATTAACCATTTTTTCTGAGTTAGTTAATAAATTTTTCCAACTTTCAATTTCCGTTTCAATGGTTTTAATTCTTTCATTTCTTTTTATAGACTCATTTTTAATTGATTGATTTTTACTATATGCATCGGCATATTTTTCTTGGAGTAATTTTATATTTTCTGATTTTTCGCTAACTCCTAATAACTCACTTCTAGATCTCTCATTTTTTAAATCATTTAAAAAACTATCTAGCTCCATATTACATCTATCTAGAAGTGTTACTGCTTGATTTATTTCATTACTATCTATTAATTCTTTTACCCTTGATATAGTGTTTTTTACATTTCTTATTGGACCAACACTTATATTTACAGTTTCTTCTGCTAAACTGTTTACAACTTCATCAACAGCTTTTTGTTCTTCTTTAAGTTTATTTTTTGCACTTTCTAACTCTTCATTAGATAATTTTTCTGTTTCAAAATACTTCGAGTCTGTCTCAATTAATTCAGTTTTTTCTTCCTTCAATCTTTTTTCATTTGAGTTAGCGTCTATGATTATCCCTTTTTCTCTCGTGATATCATCATCAAGTGTTTGAATTGATTTTTTGATGCTTTCTATCTCATCTTGAATTCTTGTATTTTCCTCATCTAAACTTTGAAGTTCTAAATTAAGTCTTTGTATCCTTGATAAATTTTCAATATTTTTCTCTCTCAATGGATTTACTTTATCTGTAAAAGTTTTAATTGAATTTTCTAATTCAGATATTTTGTTATTAAATCCTTCTACTTCTCCTTCTGCCTCAGTATTAATTTCATTTTCTATTCTAATTTCTTTATCTATTTCTAATAATTTTAAATAATATAAACCTGCTTCAATTTTTTTAATTTGATCTGAAATTAGTTTGTATTTTGTTGCCTCTTCAGCTTGTTTTTGAAGATTTGCTAATTGTTTTTCTTGCTGTCTTCTTAATTCATCTGCTCTTTTTAAATTATTCTCAGCCGCACCTAATCTTAATTCAGCCTCATGTCTTCTAACGTGTAAACCAGATATTCCTGCAGCTTCTTCTAAAATAGCTCTTCTATCTGTTGGTTTTGCAGTTACTAATGCACCTATTCTTCCTTGGCTAATCATAGATGGAGAGTGTGCACCAGTCGAAAGATCTGCAAAAAACATTTGCGCATCTCTTGCTCTTACTTCTTTATCATTAATGTAAAATTTAGATCCTTTATCTTTTTCTATTTTTCTTCTAACTTGTATTTGCTCCAACTCGCGGTATTGTATTGGACCTTCTTTATCTTTGTTTTCAACTTCAATAGATACTTCTGCAATATTTTTTGATGCTTTATTAGATGTTCCTGAAAATATAACATCCTCCATACCAGATCCACGCATACTTTTTGCCGAGGTCTCTCCCATTACCCATCTTAAAGATTCTACAATGTTAGATTTTCCACAGCCGTTAGGACCCACTATACCCGTAAGACCATCCTCAATTAAGAAGTTGGTTTTTTCAGCAAAAGATTTAAATCCGTTTAATTGGATTTTTTTAAACTCCATGCACTAACTTATATCAGTTTTTCTAGCGCTTTTTTTAAATTTTTATAATTTAGAGTTTTTTCGAATTTTTCGTTGTTAATAATTATCGTAGGAGTTGCGTTTACTTTGAAGTTCTTTGCTCCATCGATTCGATCGTTTAATACAAAATCTTCAATTTCCTTATTATTTATACAAGTATCAAAATCAATACTAAATCCCTCACTTTTTAAAAATTTTTGTAGATTTTTATTTGCCTCTTGGATTGAACTTCCCTTTACCCATTTTTGTTGATTAGCATATAAACTTTCAAGGATATCTGAATTTCCATCATTCTTACACTGAGAAACTTTAGATGCATTAAAGGCCGCTATGTCTAATGGAAAATGTCTAAATTCTATTTTAGCGAGTCCAGTATCAAGATACTCCTCCTTTAATTGAGGATAAACATTTTTATGAAAATTAGCACAATGACTACAAGTTAATGATTCAAAAGCTATAATAGTTATTTTTGCATCTTTGTTACCAACAGTTATCCTTTTAATTTCCTCAGCTTGTAAATTTAAGACTGTAGTAAAAAATATTAATATTAAGAATATAATTTTTTTCATTTCTCTCTAAAAACCCTGGTTAATTCTGTTAATGATTTTTTAATCTTTTCGTTTTTAACAGCTTTAATCTTATCTTGATATTTACTAATTGCCACATTTTTAACTTTTGTTTCACTCGAGCCCGTCATTTCATGTTCATCATCAAAACTTATAAATTTAAGCTTTTCAACAACAGAATATCCAAAAAAATTATTCATTTTATCCAAAATATCTTTTTTCGAATATTCTAGCGTTTCTCTGCTTAGTATTATTTTTAGATTGCATATGAAAGATCCAATAATAACAAATAATATTCTTAATTGGTATGATTTAAATAAAAGATCTTTACCTTGGAGAAAGAATGTTTCTCAAACAAAAAAGCAATATTATACTTTAGTAAGTGAATTTATGTTGCAGCAAACCCAGGTTGCAACAGTAATACCTTACTTTAACAGATTTATAAAAAATATTCCCACAATAGAAAAATTATCTAAATATGATGATAGAAAATTAATTAAACTTTGGGAGGGTCTTGGATACTATTCAAGAGTAAGAAATTTAAAAAAAACAGCTCAAATAGTTGTTAAAAATTTTAATAAAAAAATACCTAGAAATTTTGTAGATTTAAAGTCTCTTCCAGGAATTGGAGATTATACAGCAAGTGCAATTTCTGCAATTGCATTCAATGAACCAATAATTCCTCTAGATGGTAATATTGAAAGAGTATTAAAGAGATACTTATTTTTAAAAAAACAAGATCAAATAAAAAAAGAAAATTTACACGAGAAGAAAAAAATTTTTGGAACATCTATCAAAAGGTCTAGTGATTATGCTCAAGCTTTAATGGAATTAGGAGCACTAATTTGTAAACCTGTTAGTCCTAATTGTAAGAACTGTCCATTAGTAAAAAAATGCAAATCATTTAAAAATAAAAATTTTGATTTAGTAAAATTTAAAAAAAAAGATAAGGAAACTTTTTACAAGCTAAATGTTTATAAAAAAAATAATCATTATTTATTAATCAAAAATAATAAATTTAATTTTTTGAAAAATTTTAATATCTTCCCGATGGAGGAAGTAAATAATCCTAAAAATTTTGATAAAGATTTGAATTTTAAAATGTCTAATATGAGTATGAATATTAAAATTGAATTTAAAAATAAATATAATTTAAATAAAAATAATTATTGGATTGATCCAACAAAGCTTCAAAATTATACACTGCCAACATTTACAAAAAAGATAGTAAAATTTTTAGAAAGTCATAAATGAAAAAAATAGCAATAATTGGTGCTGGAATTTCTGGTTTGTATATTGCCAATTTATTTAAAGATCATAAGGATTATCAGGTTACGATTTATGAAAAAAGGAATTCAATAGAAATGGAAGAAGGCTATGGAATTCAGTTGTCGGTAAATAGTGTAAAGCTTTTAAATAAAATAGGCTTCACTTCTTTCACTGAAGAAGAAAAATTTAATCCAAAAAAAATTGATTTTTATGAAATTAAAAATTCAAAAAAAATTTGTGACTTAGACATCTCTAAATTTAATTCCGAAGATTGCAAATACACAACATTGAAAAGATCAAAATTGCTTCAATTTTTAAAAAAACAAATAAACGAAGATATGATTAAATATAACCACAATATTGAACAGATTGTTTACGATAAAGATTCAATAAAATTAATATTTGATAAAAATAATATAACTTGTGATTACTTAATTATTTCAGACGGTGTGTTTTCTAAAGGGAAGTTATTAATTTCAGCCAATAAATCAAAACCAATTTACAATGATACGATTGCTATTAGGGGCAGTATATCGAGAGAAAATCTACAAAATATAAATGAAGAAAATATTTCTTTGTTTTTAGGACCAAATTTTCATTATGTTGTTTATCCAATTAATAATGATAAAAAATTAAATTTTATTGGCATTTTAAAACATAAATTAAATTCAAATGAGCAAGAGAACTATAATCTTTTTACCGAGAGTTCTTTTATAAAAAATATTAAATTTAAATTATCTAAAAAAGTTTCTCAAAGTTTTTTGGAAAGTCTTCAAAATATTAAATTATTTCCAATATTTGTAAGTAAAAATTTATATAATCCTCCAAAAAATATATTCCTTGTAGGAGATGCATTTTTTGCTTTTTCACCTTCATTTGCGCAGGGAGCTTCCCAATCAATTGAGGGTGCTAATGAATTATATGAATGTTTAATAAATAATAATAATTTTTATGATATCAGATTAAAGAGAGTAAAAATGATTAACAGTAGATCTAATTTCAATCAATTTGCCTTCCATTTATCAAATCCAATTATGATCATATTTAGAAATATTTTTTTAAAACTTTTAACTAAAAATAAAAAATTTTTAGAAAGTTATTTGGGTAAAATTTATAAAAGTTAATTTTTAGAAATTAATCTTTGTCTGAGATAATCAATAGGATAAGTTCGTCCATTTATATCACAGTGCCAAAAAGTCCATCCGTTGCAACTTTCAGCTCCTAAAATAGTAGCTGCAACTTTGTGTATAGAACCCTCTGCTTGATTATGTTTTATACTACCATCAGCCATAATTCTGGCTGTTATTTTTTTCTTATTATCAAAAATATTAGTTCCAGGTTTAATTATTCCAAGCTCAACTAATGAACCAAAAGGAATTCTTGGTTTTGATCTATTATTTTTTAGCGTATCTAATAAGTCGTCCTCAATAGGCTTTGTAGCTTTTATTCGTTGCTCAGCAGCTTTAAAATAATTTTTTTCCTTTTCTATTCCAAAATAATTTCTTCCTAGTTTTTTTGCTACTGTAGCTGTTGTTCCTGATCCTAAAAAAGGATCAAGTATGAGGTCATTTTTATTAGATGTAGCTAGTAAAATTCTATGTAATAGTGCTTCTGGTTTTTGTGTAGAGTGAATTTTTTTTCCATCCTTTTTAAGTCTTTCAGAACCATTGCATATTGGAAGATCCCAATTAGATCTCATTTGAAGATCATCATTTAAACATTTTAAAGATTGATAATTAAATGTGTATTTTGATTTCTCACTTTTAGAAGCCCATATTAAAGTTTCATGAGCATTAGTAAAACGTGTCCCTCTAAAGTTTGGCATTGGATTATTTTTATTCCAAATAACATCATTTAAAATCCAGAAACCTAAATTTTGGATTGCTGTGCCAACTCTAAAAATATTATGGTAGCTTCCTATAACCCAAATTGCTCCATCTTTTTTTAAAATTCTTTTACATTCACTAAGCCATTCATAAGTGAAATCATCATATTTTTTAAAATTTTCAAATTGATCCCACTTATCATTTACCGCACTAACCTTTGATCTATCCGGTCTAGTTAATTCACTTTTTAATTGTAAGTTGTAAGGAGGATCAGCAAAAATTAAATCAAAAGTTTCACGTGGAATTTTTTTTAATTCTTCGAGACTATCTCCATTAATTATTTTATTTTTGAAATCAGTTTTCATTTGTAAAAATTAATTAGACTCCAAATGGATTCTTCGGTCAACCTGAGATTGAAAAATTTGGATTCGATTAGTGTTTCTAAATTAGAAGGTAACTAGATGTAGTGTTAATTTATTTTAGATATAGGTGAAAAAGTTTTTCTATGATGTTTAGTAATACCTAATTTTTTCAAAGCTTTTAAGTGCTGTTTTGTTCCGTACCCAAAGTTTTTATCCCAATCATAGCCTTTATTTTTTTTTGATAAAGTGGTTATAAACTTATCTCTTGATACTTTTGCAATTATAGAAGCTGCCGAAATAGAGGGGATTTTTTTATCTCCTTTAATAACTGATTTTAAATTATAATTTTCTAATTCTGGAGTTTTGTTTCCATCTATCAGAACGTGTGTTGGTTTTTTCTTAAGTTTTTTGATAGCTCTTTTCATAGCTAGCAAACTTGCTTGAAGTATATTCAGCTTTTCTATTTCTTTGACAGAAGCTTTGCCTATGGACCAAGTAGAATTTTTTTTTATATATGTACATAGATACTCTCTCTTTTTTTTACTTAATGATTTTGAATCTTTTAATAACTTTGAATTAATTGATTTTTTTAAAATTACTGCTGAAGCATAAACAGGCCCAATTAAACTTCCTCTACCAACCTCATCAACCCCTGCAATTATCTTCATCAAATTTTTAACTTCAGGTCTTTAATCTTGTCTCTAATTTTCTTTAAATCTTCCCATGAGTATTTTTTATTTTCTGGAAAACGGATGAGATAAGATGGATTAAAAGTTATCATTAAAGGGAATGTTTTGTTTTTTAATATCACTTCCTTCCAATGTCCTCTTTCAGCAGTTATTTTTTCGCTTATTCCTGTTATAGCCTCCATTGCTGAACTACCCATTAAAACGATAATCTTTGGGTTTATAATTGATATATGCTCTTTCAAAAATACTGAGTACCTTTTAATCTCGGTTGAGGTTGGTTTTCTATCATCAGGTGGTCTAAAATTGATTGCATAACTTGTATAAATATTTTGCCTCTTAATATTGATGGCTATAAGCATTTTGTTAAGAAGTTCGCCAACTTCACCTCTAAATGGGACACCCAATTTTTCTTCTTCAGCCCCAGGAGACTCTCCAATTAACATTAAAGGGCTATTTATATTTCCCTCACCTAAAATAATTTTGTTTGAATTTTCTTTCAATTTACAATTTTCAATTGAATTTATTTGATCTTTTAAATTTTTTAGTAATTCTTCTTTATTAGTTTGCAGAGTGCCATTTTTCGTTTCTAAAATATTAAATCTATTTATTGGCTTATCAGCGAATATAAATTTTGGCTCAATAGTATTAATTAGTTCTTGGTTTAATTTGGTATTTTGATTTATCACTTTTTTAGTCATAGTATGGTTACATGTTCCTAAAATTTCTAAAATTAGTACTATTAATATTTATATCTTATCAGACACCTTTGTATTCTAAAAGTGCTACTTTTAATGATTTCAACTCAAGAGATTTGTCAAATTATTTTTCTGGAATTGTTGCATTTGAAAATCGAGATAATTCTGAAGCTTTAAAATTTTTTAACTTAACCAAAGTATTAATTAACAAACATGACAGTTATTTAAAAAGATATGTTAACTCTTTAGTTTTAGATAACAAAGTACCTCAAGCAATTAATGTATTAAATAACAATGCAAACAAATCTAATTCAGATTTTTATGATGCGTATATAATTTTAATAATTGACAGTTTAAAAAAAAATAACTTTAAAAAGGCTGACGAATATTTAACACAAAGTTTAAAATTTCAAGATGAAGATAGGATAAACCTAGTTATATTTGAAACTCTAAAACAGTACATTTATACATTTAAAAATAAAAAAATATTAGATAACAAAAAAAATTTTGGAAACTTGTCTCTTATAGCCGAGACATTCCAAAGATGTTATATTGAAGATAAAAGAACTTCGTCATTTTTTCTTAATTTAATAAATAATCAACAAGGTGATTATTCAAGATACATTTTCTTTTATCTTAATCATTTAATTGATAACAATAAATTAAATGAAGCAAGATTAGTTGTTGAACAAATTGATTATATAAATTCAACACTTTTACTTTCACAAAGCAAAAGTTGGGTAGACAAAGAAAAATTCGATGATTTTGGAAAAATTTTTTCATGCAAAGATCATAATGATCTTGTAAGTGAGTTTTTATTTTTAATCTCTAATCTTTATTCTTCTCAGGATAATTTTGAGAAATCAAATTTTTACTTAAATTTGTCAAACTATTTAAATCCCAAGTTTGAATTTAATTTGTCATTGGTTGCAGAAAATTTTTATCTCAATGATGAATTTGATAAAGTACAAAGGATCTTAAAAAACTTTAAAAAAGAAGATGAATTTTATTATTGGTTTAGATTAAAAAAAGAAGCTCAAATAATAATTCAAGAGCAGGATTATGAAAATGGAATTAAATACATAGATTCAAAATTTAATAAAATTGAAAATCCAAATATAAAAATGATTTTTGATTTAGCCAATTTTTATAAAAATTCTAAAAATTATGAAAAGGCAATAGATCGTTATACAGAAATTATTTTAACACTGGATGACAATTCACTTATCAAATCAGATGTATTGTATCGTAGAGGTGGTAGTTATGAAAGAATGGGCAATTATGAAAGGTCAGATGAAGATTTATTGCATGCGCTTAAAATTGATCCTAGTGATGCATATATTTTAAATTACCTTGCTTACTCTTGGTTAGAGCGTGATTATAAAATTAATGAAGCAATGGATATGTTGAAAACAGCATATGATTTAAAAAGCAATGATCCATATATTATTGATTCAATTGGATGGGCTTATTTTTTAATAGAGGACTATGTAGAAGCAGAAAAGTATTTAAAAAGAGCTGTAGAATTAATGCCAGATGACCCAATCGTGAATGATCATTATGGAGACATTTTATGGAAATTAAATCGAAAAATTCAAGCAAGATATTTTTGGAACAACGTATTAACTTTTGATGACACCGAAGACGATATGAGAGAAAAAATCAATATTAAAGTAATTGAGGGTCTTAAAAATTCCTAAATGAAAATTAATAAAATTAAATCTAATGCAAAGTTAAATTTAGCACTAAATATCACTGGAAAAAAAAAGGTTTTACATAAAATTGAAAGTATAATTGGTTTCATAGATTTACATGATGTTATTTCGATAAATCAACATAATGGAAAAAAACACCACATTTCTTTTTATGGAAAGTTTTCTAAAAATATTGGAAAAAAAAATACTGTTCAAAGATTATTTCAGATACTAGATAAAGAAAATTTATTAAAAAATAAAAAATTCAAAGTTAAAATTAAAAAATTAATCCCTCAAGAAGCTGGGTTGGGTGGGGGATCGATGAACGCAGCTAGTGTGTTTAATTATCTGGTTAAAAAAAAAATTATTAATCCTAATCATCAAAAAACTCGAAGTATCTGTGACTGGGTTGGTTCTGATGTTATTCTGGGAACCATTTCATCCAGCTGTGTGTTGTCATCAAGTGGTAGAATAAAAAAGATTTATAATACTCCAAAATATTACTCTACTTTAGTAAAGCCTGATTTTGGGTGCTCAACTAAAAAAATATACTCAGCTGTTCGAAAGTATACAAAATCAAAATATAACAAACCTAAAAAAAACATGTTTGGAGTAAAATATTTGATTGATCAACAAAATGCCCTTGAAACAATAGCACTCAAAAAATATCCAAAACTTAAAAAAATAAAGTTGTTCTTAGAAAGTATAAATAATCCATTATTTGTAAGAATGACTGGTTCAGGATCAACAATTGTTGCCTATTATAATTCATTAAAGAGTTGTAAATTGGCAAAAGCTAAATTTAAAAGAAAATATAAAAATTATTGGTGTGTTACAGCAAAAACTATATGAATTTTATATTTTTATGTTATAGGAAGCTAGTATTGGGGCGTAGCCAAGCGGTAAGGCACGGGTTTTTGGTACCTGCATCCTAGGTTCGAATCCTAGCGCCCCAGCCATTTATGAAAAATTTTTTAGATAAATTTTTTTCCCGATCAAAAAATCTTGATTATATCAGTCAAAATTTAAAACAAATTACTTTAACAACACCAGCAAATAAAATTTTTGAAGCAATTAATAATTTTTCAGAGAAAAGTGAAATCAGATATGTGGGTGGGTGTGTAAGAAAAGTGATAAAAAAAGAAAATGTTGATGATATTGACCTAGCAACAAATTTAACTCCCCTGGAAGTTTGTGAGGCTCTTAAAAACAAACAAATAAGTTATTACGAAACAGGAATTGAACACGGAACTATAACAGCAATAATTGATGAATATAAATATGAAATTACTTCTTTAAGGAAAGACGTCTCAACTGATGGAAGGCATGCTGAAGTAGAATTCTCTTTAGATTGGAAGGAAGATGCCTCTAGAAGGGATTTTACTATCAATTCAATTTATGCAGATGGTGATGGTAATTTATTTGATCCATTTAACGGTAAAAAAGATTTGGAGGATGGTTATATTAATTTTATTGGCAATGCGGAAAAAAGAATTCAAGAGGATTATTTACGTATTTTGAGGTATTTAAGATTTTATTTAAATTACTCAAATCATAAGCACCAGCCAGAAATAATAAAAAATATAAAAAAAAATATTGATGGAATTTCAAATATATCATCTGAAAGGTTAATCGATGAGCTAAAAAAAATAACTAGTTCAAATGGATTTTTAAAACTTTTCAAAGATAAAGAAAGTTTAGAACTCATAGAAATAATTTTCCCTCAATTAAAGAATATTAAAAATTTTAAAAAACAAAATTCTTATGCTGCAGAGAATTTTTTAAAAATTGACTTTATATTCTTAATTGCGCTTTTAGTGATTGATGGGACTGATAATGCTGATTATTTTCTTTATAAATTTAAAATATCTAACAAAGATAAGAAAAGATTAAAATTAATAGATCTTTTTTATAGAGAAAAAGTAACTTTAAACAACTTTACAGAGAAAAACTTGAATAAATTTTTTTATTTTAATGGGCGACAGGCTGTATTGGATATAATTAATTTTAAAATATTTATCTCAAACAAAGTAGAGAAAAAACTAATCAAACTATTAGATACTTATAAAGAGAAAGTAATTCCAACTTTGCCAATAGGGGCCGATCTATTAATGTCTAAATTTCAAATTCCTGAGGGCAAAACTTTAGGTAATAAATTAAAAAGGATAGAAGAAACTTGGGTTCAAAACGGATTTCAAATTTCAGATAAGCAGGTTCAACAAATAGTTAAAAGTTAAATATATTTAACGTCTTTAATTTCAAAATTTTTTACACCAGAGGGTGTATTTATTTCAACTAAATCACTTTTATTTTTTCCAATCAAACCTTTGCCAATTGGTGATTGAAAGAAAATTAGTTTTTGTTTTAAATCTGCCTCATCTCTTCCAACAATTTTATAATTAATTTTTTCACCAGTATCTAAATCTTCTAAATAAACTGTAGATCCAAAAATTACTTTTCCTTCATTGTTTAGTTTTGTAACGTCAATAACATTTGCTCTTGCAATAATATCGTTAATTTCTGTAATTCTTCCCTCGTTATGAGATTGTTCTTCTTTAGCTGCATGATATTCAGCATTTTCTTTAAGGTCTCCATGGGATCTCGCTTCAGCAATTGCAGCTACTATCTCAGGTCTTTTTTTTTCTTTTAAAAAAACCAATTCTTCTTTTAGTTTATTTAATCCGTTTAATGTTATTGGCTCTTTATCCATTTTCTTATTTCCATTTTGCAATCGGGGGTAATGACATCAAAATTCCTTCAACATTACCACCAGTTTGTAGCCCAAATTTCGTTCCTCTATCATAGAGCAAATTAAATTCTGCGTATCGACCCCTTTTAATATACTGAAACTCTTTATCTTTTAAAGTCCATTTTCTTTTTAATTTTTTTTTAATTATTTCATTAAATAGCATTTGAAATGTAACACCAACATCTCTGACAAATTTAAAGTCATTTTCAAAATTATCATTTTTATAGTCAAAAAATATCCCACCTATACCTCTGGCTTCTTTTCTGTGAGGTAGATAAAAATATTCATCACACCACTTTTTATATTTTTTATAATAATTTTTATTATGTCTATCGCACATTGCCTTTAATATTTTATGAAAGTTTTTCTTCTCTTTTTCATCTTTTATTGCTGGGGTTACATCCATACCTCCACCAAACCAATTCTTTGTTGTACAAATAAATCTGGTATTAAAATGCATTGCAGGAATATGGGGATTTTGCATGTGCATAACTATTGATATTCCTGATGCCCAAAATCTAGGATCTTTACTTGCGCCTGGTATATTCTTTTGAAATTGTTTAGGAAATTTTCCATAAACTTTTGAAAAATTTACTCCTACTTTTTCAAAAATTTTTCCATTTTTAAGAATTCTATATTCACCACCACCCTCATCTTTTTTACTGCTTCTATTCCAAGAAGTTGATTGAAAATTTAATTTGTTTTTTTCAATTTTTAAAATGTCGTCACATATTGCATTTTGTAATAGCTTAAACCAATTACTCGCTAAGTCTTTTTTAATTGAAATATCCATTTTATATTAATTCAATTTGACGCAAACTTTCCGCCAAAACAATGGCAACAGACGATGAAATATTAAGAGATCTTACTTGATTATTCATGGGTATTTTTAAACGATTTTTAATAATCTTGTGAACCTTTTCGGGTACCCCAGCACTTTCTCTTCCAAACAAAATAGTATCATCAGGCTTAAATTTAAATTTAGTATAATTTATTGAACCCTTAGTTGTCATCAATACGATTCTTTGTTTCTTCTTTGCCTCAAAAAATTTTTCAGAACTTTGATAAAATTCTATTTGACTATAGTCCATATAGTCCATAACCACTCTTTTAAAACGTTTGTCTGATAATAGAAAGCCACATGGTTCAATTATTTCTAATTTAGCACCCAAACAAGCACAGGTTCTTATGATTGCAGCAGTATTCTGAGGTATATCAGGCTCATACAAAGCTATTTTGGGTCCTAAAATTGTTGAATTCTGTGTCATTCTTTCAGTAGTAAAATAATTATTTTATATTATATGAATTCGTATATTAACTATTTTAAATCAAAAAGAGATAATAATAAAAGCTACTAAAAGTGTCTGAAAAAAAAACAAAAAGAAGAGATTTTTTATTTACAGCTACCACAGCAGTAGGAGCTGTTGGTGCCGCTGCAGTGGTGTGGCCAATGATAGATCAAATGAATCCAGACGCTTCTGTTAAAGCATTAGCTAGTACAGAGGT
>LUMG01000182.1_pt1 | contig 19771 bp, 32 predicted proteins | sample 729691 | NCBI WGS metagenome assembly LUMG01 (sample SAMN03860269, study PRJNA289734) | marine metagenome | biome: seawater column; feature: ocean; material: water; isolation source: Red Sea water column Station 34 - depth 50m | place: Saudi Arabia: Red Sea | collected 2011-10-15 | depth 50 m
AATCTTGACAGCATGGGATTAACAAGAGAAGAGTTGGTAGATACTGGAATATTAATTGGAACAGACTTTAATCCAGATGGATTTGAAAGAGTTGGACCAAAAACTGCCATCAAAATGATTAAACAACACAAGAGATTAGAAGACATTCCACAAATTCAAGAGCAATTAGAACAAATACCATTTGATCAAATAAGAAAAATTTTTCTTGAACCAGAAGTTGCCAAGATAGATAAAATTGAGTTTGGAGAAACAGACTATGAAGGAATAGTGAAATATCTATCTGAGGAACGTGATTTCTCAAAAGACAGAGTAGAGACTTCGATGAATAGATTGAAGAAGAGTCTTGAGAAGAAAAGTCAAACCTTAGATCAGTTCTTTTAATTAAGACATTATGCCGAATTGAACAGTTGGTCAGTTTGGGAATATACTGAATACCAAACAATTCCATCTCGTGTTGATGGACTTGCTGAACGGCCAATATCTAAAGTATAAATCAACTAACAATTCAGTACTGATATGACAGAAAATGATGATATCAAGCATAATTTGATGTTGAATATCAAACGATTAGAGGGAATTTTAGAGAGAATCGATAAATTTTGTCATAATTATGATCAAGAAAAAGTTGATGCATCAGTTGCAGTTTTAAAAATTAAAAGTGCAATAGAAAATCTTCGAGAAATAATTCCAGAGATGAGCAGAGATGCAGAATCAATAGATCAAGAGACTGACAAACCAGAAGAAGAAAAAGATTAACTAACCTAAAAATCGTGAAAGATTATGAGTTTTGAAGAAGACGTAGATGTTTATGGTGAATGTAGAAATTTCATCAAGTTTTGTAAAGAACAAGGAATACAAGTTACATCTGAAGCAGTAGCAACAGTTTGGGCAGCATTTCAGACTAATGTGGCATTAGATGATGACGATGACGAAGAAGCAACTCTAGATGATTACTAGTTATTTTTTCTGATTTTCAATATTTTTTTGTAGTTCTTGGAATGCAGATTGGATTTCATTTACAGCAGCACCATCTTCTAGCGTACTAACATCACCAATTTTTTCATTTTTTGCAATTGCTTTTAACAATCGGCGCATAATTTTCCCACTTCTAGTTTTTGGAAGTTTGTTTACAAAGTAAAATTGACTAGGAGTTGCAATCGGACCAATCTGTGTTCGAATAGTTTCACGTAATTCAGAACGAAGTTGTTCCTCAGAAGTATTGATATTTTCTTTTAGCATGACAAAAGCAATTATGGATTCACCTTTCACGTCATCAGGAATTCCACAAACTGCAGATTCTGCAACATCATTATGAGAAACAATGCTACTTTCTAGTTCTGCAGTTCCAATTCTATGACCTGCAACTTTTAGAACATCATCAGAACGACCAAGTAACCACAGATAACCATCAGAATCTTTTATGGCATAATCACCAGGATAGTAAAGCGATTCAAACTTTGACCAATAGACGTCTTTGTATTTTTCATTATCTTTCCACAATCCAAGTAACATTCCTGGCCAAGGAGTTTTAATTATCAGTGAACCTTTTGTTTCAGGTTCTACTTCATTGCCAGTTTCATCAACGACTTCAATATCTAATCCAGGTACAGGCAATGTTGCAGAACCAGGTTTCAAAGGAATTGTTTCAATGCCAGGTAAAGGACTGATTAGCATTCCACCAGTTTCAGTTTGCCACCACGTGTCAATTATCGGACATTTCTTTTTTCCAATTGTATTGAAATACCATTTCCAAACTTCAGGATTAATTGGTTCACCAACAGTTCCAAGTAGACGTAAAGTTGAAAGATTAAATGAATTTGGAATATCATCACCAAATTTCATTAACATACGTAGTGCAGTTGGAGTAGTATAGAAAATTGTAACACCGTATTTCTGAATTATATCCCACATTCTAGATGAATCAGGATGATCAGGTGCACCTTCATACATTACTTGAGTTGCACCATGCAGTAAAGGACCATAGACAACGTAGCTATGACCTGTAACCCAACCTATATCTGCAGTACAAAAATAGACATCAGAATCTTTTATGTCAAATGCCCATTTGTATGTAGAATAAAGATGAGTTAGATAACCGCCAATCCCATGTAACACTCCTTTAGGTTTTCCAGTAGTACCAGAAGTGTACAAAATGTATAATGAATCAGAACTATCTAATATCTCAGCATCACATTCCTCAGATGAATTTTGCATCACCTCATGCCAAAGCAAATCTTTTTCATTCAATTGGATTTTTTGGCCGGTTCTCTGATAGACAATAACATTTTTCACAAATTGTACAGAAGATGCAGAATCATCTACAATTTCTTTGAGATTGATTATCTTACCTTTTCTGTACCCACCATCAGCAGTGATAATTATTTTTGATTGAGAATCTTCAACCCGGTCAGAAAGTGATTTTGAACTAAATCCAGAAAATACTACAGTATGAATTGCTCCAATTCGAGCACAGGCTAACATGGAAATAGGCAATTCAGGTATCATAGGAAGATAAATTGTGACTCGGTCTCCCTTTTCCACGCCTAAAGATTTTAGAACATTTGCAAGTTTTTTGACTTCTGTAAACATTTGCTTGTATGTAATTTTCCTATCAGTTCCATCTTCACCTTCCCACAAAATTGCAGGTTTTTCAGATTTTGTATCCTGATGGATATCCAAAGTATTGTAAGATGCATTAATTTGTCCGCCTACAAACCATCTTGCAAAAGGCGGATTCCACTGTAAGGTTTCAGTCCAAGGTTTAAACCAAGACAATGATTTTGCACAGTTATCCCAAAAAGAGATGTAATCTTTTTTTGCAGCATCTCTTATCGAGGAATCATTATTCCCCAAACCAATGTTAAATTCTTCAGAATGCAATTATAGATATTTGAATAATGAATGTTTTAAGAATTTTGAATGATTATTGTGAATTCATTCTTTTAATCCAGTCAGATTCAGGTTCTGCTGAAACTTGTTCTTGTGGAGGAATTGTCATCACTTGAGTCTCAGAGGACTTTTGAGATGAGGACTCGGCGCTAGGAGGTTCTGGCAAACGAGTCTCAGTTGGCTCATCTTCAGAAGGTTGTGGTAGATAAGTTCCTGGCATCGCTGATGGAGACACCTCTGGAATCATATCTTCGAGAGAGAGATTTGCTAGTCTGGATTTAACTTTAGAAATCTCATCTTTCTCATGTTTCATGTGCTGAAGCATTTCGTCTGTTTCGCTTTGAACATGATCGAAGGTCTCCTGAGAAATTTCGTTACTTTTGAGTTGAACTTTTGCATCAAACAAAAGAACTTTGACAGATTTTTCCTGTTCTTCAATTTCGACGACTCTATTATCTAATTCAGAACTAATTTCGAATTCAGTACGTTGAAGTGTCATTAATTTAGTGTTGTACTTTTCGTGAATTATTTCTGCATCAGACTTCATGCTGTCGTTGTCAGAGACAATTTCCATCAATGCGTTTAGACGTCGGATTACAAGTTCTTTTTGTTTTAGTAAACGTTGTGAATCCAATCTCCACTTTGGAATGAAAATTACTACTTCAGATTGAACTACGAGTTGATCAAAAGCAATTTGTTTTAAGCCTTCAGAGCCGCAATTGATGCCGACTGTTTGAATAGAACCGTCAACATCAGTTGAGGTACCTAAAATTTTGCCCATTGGTGCACCGTACATGTCTTTTACGGGTTTTCCAATAATCTCAACTTCACAGTTGCTCATGAATGGAAGTTGACAGATCCGTATAACCCACCAAGTGTTAACAAGGTTGACAATTTTAGTACAAAGAAATTAACTAAATTAAAAATTCACGACTAATCGTAATTTTATTATTGTATTTTGATAAAAAAATGATATGATTGACAAAGAAGAGCTGGGACAGATAATGAAATTTGTATCAGAATACTGGGAAAAATTGAAAAATGACCCAGACAATGAAGCTCTAAAGATTTTGCCATCAAAGTTTTGGATGAAGTCTCTTGGAGGACCTGTCGGAACTGAAAAAGGGGCTAAAGGAAGATGGGTTACAACTTTGATGTATCTTGAAGATGAGGAAATGGAAAAAGCATTCAGAGAAGTTTTAGCACGTTGGCAAGCTAAAGGTCAACAGAAAGCAACTGATCTTCCAACAAAATCACCCGATCTAATTCAGATTAGTAGAAGATAAAGATAAAACCAATCATGAAAAATAATATTATTGTCCGAATTTTCTAAGAATGAAAGAAAAATTTTAGAAAAACATTTTTCAAACTCTGATAAGAATGTCTTTGCAGTAATTACACCACGACAAGTTGATCGTGGAGCACTGATGTCACGTTATAGTAGAACAGACAAAAGCATGAGAAAAATTTTCTTAGATGAATTTTTAAAAAATAAAAACCGTGGAGAAGAATTTTACGACAGAGTCTTACTAGAATATGGTGACGATTCAGTTGCAGAACTAGGTATCGCACAAATTGCAATTGAAGGACTTACAAACATAGCTGTTAAAAAAATAGAGGATAGAAGAATTGGATTTTCATATTTAGAAAAATCATCACGTTATGTATCATGGGATAAAAAAGTCAAAGGAAAATACAAATTTCTATACGAACCAACAATAATGAAAACTAAATTTGCCGATGAATACATAGATGCATGCAATTTAGATTTTGAAGTTTATTCAAAAAATATAGAACCTATGTTAAAATTAATTAGGGAAAGAGACTCGATCAACAATTATAAATTCAAAGATAAAGATGGTAAAGAAAAAAAGTTTAGCGCCATAAATGATGATTCAGTTCTAAAGAGTTACTGGAAACGGTAGAGCGTTTGAATATTTATTATCAATATTATTTGCATCAAAATTAAAAGAAGAAAATAATTTAGCATCACAAATTAAAAAAGAATTAGACACTACAATCAAATCGTTTGTTAGAAGATCTGATGACAAGTATGGAAAAGTTTTACAGAAATATCTGAACAGTGTAAAAAAATCAGCACAAAATGTGGCAAAAACCTCTATTTCAGGCACGCCAACCAAAGGAAAAGTAGCAAAGCTAGTAGAATATGAAAATGAAAATAAGGTAATCAATAGCGTGATATCTGCAATAATTTATGAACAATCTCCAGGAATTTCATTTGAAAAAATTTTACAGCAAGTTAAAAAGATTCCAACTAGTAGAAAAAAGAAGATTATTTTAGAAATGGCAAATTTACGAAAAAATAGAAGACATAGACCATCACGTGCATTTGAAATGGCAGAATATACCTTTGATTTAGTCACGAATTTTGGAATGTTCCGAGATTTTCACAGACACAGGGCATTAACATTGGAAAGACAACTACTAACAACACACCATGGATATGATATGCCTCAAGAGGTAAAGGATCTTGGAATGCAAAAAGAATTCAAAGAATGTATGAACAACACAGACACTGTTTTCAAAAAAATTCAAAAGAAATTTCCTGAAGAAGCACAGTACGTAGTTAATTTTGGATATAATTATCCATACATGATGAAAATGAATATGAGAGAAGCAGTACACATGATTGAATTAAGAACAGTTCCACAAGGACATCAAGATTATAGAATTGTTGCACAAAAAATGTATCAGGCAATTAACAAAAAACATCCAATACTTAGCAACATAATGAAATTTGTAGATATGAATAAATATGAATTAGAAAGATTTGAGTCAGAAAAAAGAACAGAGGAGAAAAGAAACAGACAATGACTGACAAAATTTTCAAAACAGAAGACGAATGGAAAAAAGAATTGAATGACGAAGAGTATGAAGTTTGTAGAATGAAAGGTACAGAACGTGCATTTACTGGAATGTATTGGGATTGTAAAGATGATGGAGTTTACAAATGTAGAGGATGTGGAATTGAATTATTTTCATCAGATACAAAATTTGATTCAGGTACTGGATGGCCAAGTTTTTTCAAACCAGAAGATGATGAACGAATTGAATATGTAGAAGACAGAAGTTATGGAATGGTTAGAGTTGAAGTTAATTGTAAAAAATGTGGATCACATCTAGGACATGTATTTGATGATGGTCCTGCTCCATCGAAACTTAGATACTGTATCAACTCATTATCTCTCAAATTAGACAAGTCAAATTAAATAATCGACTTGATTTTACGATACTATGAGAATAATACTATGTGGATTTGGAGTAGTTGCACAAAGCTTTTCGGAGCTATTAGAATCTCGTACACATGATCTGTATTCTAAATTTGGATTAAAACCACGAATTGTAGGAGTCTTTGACAGTAAAGGATGTGCATATGATGAGACCGGTTTAGATTTAAAGAAACTAAACAAAATCAAAAAACAATCAGGTACAGTAAGAAATTATGATAAATCAATAAAACAGATTCCTGGAAAAGAAATCATTGAGAATTTTGACGCAGATGTTTTAATTGAAACTACTGCAAGTAACTACAAAGATGCAGAACCTGGAATGAGTCACATTATTTCTGCAATGAAAAAAAAGATGCATGTAATATCAGTAAACAAAGGACCGCTAGCACTTGCATTTCCATCATTAATGGAATTAGCTAATTACAATCAAGTTATGTTGCGATTTAGTGGTACAGTTGGAGGCGGAACTCCAATTTTAGATTATGCAAAAAATAGTTTGCGAGGAGAAAAAATATTATCATTCCAAGGAATTCTTAATGGTACAACCAACTACATACTTACAAACATGGCAGAAGGAATGTCGTTTGAAGATGCTTTAAGCGATGCAAAGTCAAAAGGATATGTTGAAGCAGATGAGGCACTTGATCTTGATGGATTAGATGCAGCAGCAAAACTTGTAATTTTGGCAAACTGGATAATGGGAATGAAAGTTACCATGCCAGACATTATCAAAAAAGGCATACGTAAAGTTAACACAAATGATATCAAAAATGCAGAAAAGAATGGTTCTGCTGTAAAATTAATCGCTTCATGTAACAAAGAATTGACAGTATCACCAGTAGAAATCAAGATTAACGACCCATTATGCGTTAATGGAACGTTAAACGCAATATCATTTACATCAGAACATTCAGGTACTCAAACAATAATTGGTAGAGGTGCAGGAGGAACAGAAACTGCTAGTTCCATACTCAGAGACCTGATAGATATAAGAAAAGAGATTACAAAATCTTGAAAACAAATCTAATTTCAAAGACTGAGACAACACAATTACTAAAAATTGTCTCAGAGAAATGGAAGATTACTCTACCTAAAGTAAAAAATCTAAAAGTGTATGAAATTGACAATGAAATTCAATTAATCACTGGCGATGAGATTAAGATTTTGAAAATTAAAGATGAGCACCTTCCATTTCTTAGCGAGATTGCAACATTAGAAAAATTCCCACATGTTCAAGTGGATATGGGTGCAGTGAGATTCATGTGTAAAGGAGCAAATCTCATGAGACCAGGGATTAAGAAATTTTCAGAATTTTCAAAGGATGATATTGTATGCATAGTTGAAGAATCACAAAACAAGTTTTTGGCAGTAGGAAAATCAATAGTAGACAGTTCAGAATTAGATAATATGGACAAGGGCGAGGTATTGAAAAACTTGCACTATATTTCAGATAAAGCGTGGGAAATTTCTAAAACACTGTAGATTACTTTACATCTTCTGTAAATTCGCTAATTCCATCTTTGTTAACTACCAAGACATCGATTCCATCACCACTGAATGAATCTCTCATTGTTGCAGAACGTACTGCTTTTACAGCTAAATCTACAGCATCTTTTTCATTCATGTTTTCTTTGAACTGTGGGTCTAAGACACCTAATGCCATTTCAGCACCAGTACCAACTGCAGCATATTCGTCAGGGAGTACGGAACCAAGAGGATCAAGTGTGTAAATGACAGGTTTGTCAGTCATTCCTCCAACAATTACTTGAGTTAACAATGGGAAGTATCTTCTTTCATACATCATATTGGACATCATTTTTGCAATTGTGTTTGGTGGAATGTCACGTTTCAAATCCATTTTTCTAATTTTTGCTAAAGCAGAAATTTGTAATGATAGTAATTGCATGTCAGCTACTAAACCAGCACAAGTTGCTCCAACTTTAGGAGTTATTGGAAAAGTTTTCTTTGTAGATTTACTAACCAAGAAATTTCCATATGCAATTCGTTTCTCACTAGCAAATACTACACCTTCATCAAATGTAATACCTACAGCGGTTGCGCCTGGCATGTAACTCATACCTACACTCTGAAAATAGACAATAAAAGCATTAGTAAAAATTTGTGAATACTCTTAGTTAGGGTGGTATCTAAAAAACGGTAGATCGTCAATTGCCGAGAACGCATCAGCGTGTTACCGCGGTCAACGTTACTGACATATTTTTCGATCAGTTTAACGACGACGTCGTTTTGGAGCTGCTTTACGTTTTGCTGCTTTGCGTTTTGGTGCTGCTTTGCGTTTTGCTGCCTTTCGTTTTGGGGCTGCTTTTCGCTTTGCTGCCTTACGCTTTGGAGCTGCTTTACGTTTTGCTGCCTTACGTTTTGGAGCTGCTTTACGTTTTGCACCGCCTTTTTTCTTTCCGGTTGCTTTACGTTTTGGTGCTGCTTTGCGTTTTGCTGCTTTACGTTTTGGAGCTGCCTTACGCTTTGCTGCCTTACGTTTTGGGGCTGCTTTGCGTTTTGGAGCTGCTTTACGTTTTGCACCACCTTTTGATGCTGCTCTCTTACGTTTGCGAGCTGCAGAAGCTCTCTTCTTTGTAGCTGCTGCTGCTGCGGCTGCTGCTCTTCTTTTGCGAGTGCGTGCTGCTTTTTTAGCTGCTGCGCTTCTCTTAGCTTTAGACATAGCCATAACTTGTCCGAGATCTCTTCGGTGTTATATTATACAAGTTACATGTTTTCACACACGTTGTGTAAAATAATCAAGTAGATTTTGTAAATTATGATCGTGAAAAATTTTCTAGCAGTACACAAATGTTCTTAGTTGTTTTGTGTAACAGATCGATTTTTGCAAATTCATTAGGCGAATGCATTCGACAAAAAATGTAAGATGCACCTACAGAAATACACGGTACTGATAAAATATTCGTAAACGCATGCATTGGTCCAGTTCCTGCGTTAGAAATGTTCAAAACATAATCACCAAAAATTTTTTTTGTACTTTCACAAACAGTATTTACAATTTTTTCATTTGGATTTGTTCTTGCAGCTGCTTCTGCATTCAAAACATTGATCGTAATATCACCAAAACCATTATCGCGAAGATGTTTTTGTAGTAATTTTATTAGTTTTTTTGGATCCATGTTTGGAACCAATCTAAAGTCAATTTTCACTTTTGCACTACCTGGTAAGACTGTCTTTGCACCATCACCAGTATAACCAGAATCTATACCTGCAATGTTACATGTTACTCCAGATACTAACGCTTTCTTTGCATCAAGCGAATTCTTGTTACCAACAAAATTTTTTACGCCGTATTCTTTTTTGAAACCATCTGCATCAAAAGGCTCTTTTTGAATTAATTTGATGTCATTTTTAGTCAGAGGCTTGATATCATCATACCAACCTTTGATCAAGATTTTACCATTTTCATCACGCATTGTATTTAGGGCCTGCACTAACCTCCACGCAGGGTTTTTGATGATTACTGCAAAACTAGAATGTACATCACGTACAGATTCTTTTGCTGTAAGTTCCACATACAACAATCCTTTCATGCCCAATCCGATTATAGGACGATTTTTTTGATCAACATAACCAAACTCCCAGACAACACCATCACATGAAAATTTCTTTTTGTATTTTTTTAGATAAGCTCCAATGTTTTCACTTCCGTTTTCTTCTTCACCTTCAATTACAAATTTTACATTACATGGAACATCACCATATGTTTTCAAGTAAGATTCCACAGCTTTGATTCGTGTGATTAGTTCACCTTTATCGTCTGATGCACCACGTCCAAAAATTTTATTTCCAATAATTTTACCGCTGAAAGGCGGATCATCCCATAACTCAAGAGGCTCCACAGGCTGAACGTCATAATGATTGTAAAATAACAAAGTGGTGTTTGGATTATTTTTTGATTTTACCTCACCATATACTAGAGGGGCAGCATTTTTTCCAAGTTGTAAGATTTCTGATTTTATGCCTGATTTTTTTAGAATTTTTGACACTAAAATGCTACATTCTTTGATTCCTTCGTTTTTTGCAGAAATACTTGGCTGATGAATTAATGTTTGAAGATCCTTTAGAAGTGAATTTTTATTTTTATCAATGAATTTGATTGCTTTTTGAGAGTTCATTTTTAATTATTAAACGAGTTTAAGACTTTAGGTATCACAGGTATCAGATCACTTGCAACAATGTGGTTTCCAAATTCTTTTTGAAGTATTTCTCCTGCAGCTCCATTAACAAATGTTGCAGCACTTGTAGCTTCAATCATATTTTTATTTCTAGACAAAAATCCAGCTGTGAGTCCAGACAAGACATCGCCAGTACCTCCAACAGTCATGCACGGAGTTGATGTTGGATTTGTGTAAGTTGAATCGCCATTAGTTATGATGTCTTCTTGACCTTTAAGCAGTATTGTTATTGAATGGTTTTTTGCAAATTTTTCACAGGTGGAAATTCTTGAATTCATTTCAGTTTCTAATGATTCACCAAATATTCTTTTGAATTCACCTGAATGTGGAGTTACAACAACATTTTGTCCTTCAATTACAGGAAGTATTTCTTTAACTAGAGAACTTGCATCTAATGATACACGTACATTTCTATCAAGTAATGATTTTACAAGTAGTTTTATTGCTTCAATATCCTGTATTGCAAGCCCCATGCCAATAGCAACTGAATCAATATCAATTGGAACTTGTCCTAGCATTTTATTGACAGTTCCACGTGTAAGTTTTGAATCGGCCATTGGAATAACTATCAGATCTGGAGAAATTGAACGGGTAGAAAATGCATTGATTTTTGGAACACATGTGTAAACAAGATCACTTCCAGAACGCAATGCAGCAAGTGATGAAAGCACAGGAGCGCCATGGTAAATGTAACTACCGCCGACAATCAAGACTTTACCATTATCACCTTTACGTGAATTATTCTCACGCGATGGAATGAATTTTTCTATGATTTCTTTTGTTAGTTTTGTAGTCAATTAGTTCACTTTTTCTTTGTTCTTTTATTATTAAAGTGGACTTTTCGTGCTATTGCAAGATATGTTGTGTGACCAATTCCTTGATAGGAATGTCTAGTTTTTCCATCTCTGGCTTCAATTCGACGAAGGATGTGCTCAGTACATTCGATATCGGTAAATTCATTTTCCACAAATGCTACAGATAATTTTTCAAGCTGATTCATAGTAGGACAAATTGCAGCTACGCTTCCGCTACTTTTCAACATTTTTCTAACTTGTGGTAAAACTTCCCAGGGATCGCCAAGATCAATTATGGCCAAATCCATATCTTTCAAAGGCAATTTTTTAGATTTTTTCAAATTCATTTCATGCATAGTGACATATTTTGACATTCCAGCTTTTTTGATATTTTTTTCTGCAACTTCCATGAATTTTGGCTCAACATCAAAAGTGTACACATGTCCACGAGGATTAACAATACTAGCAAGAAAAGTGGTTAGCGAACCACTGCCAGTTCCTATTTCAACTATTTTTTGTCCAGATTGGACACCCATTCTAGCAGCAATGTATCCAAAATCTTTAGGATATACAATTTGCGTGCTGTGTTGCATTTTCATTACATGATCATGTATTGTAGGTTTTAACAGATAGACGTACTTGTCTTTGTTTGTAATTAGTCTACTTCCAAATTCTTTTCCTATGGCATCAGCGTGTTTGATAACTCCAATATGAGAATGAAACTGTTCTTTTTTAGAAATTTTCAATAACCATTTTTTTGAATCGTTGTAAAAGAATAAGACAAGATCTCCTGCTTTTATTTTTGCCATGTTCAAAATCCTAATTTTCTCTGGTTATAATCATTTTCCACGTTGCGAGCCCCACATTGCAACGTGTAGTCTCGGAGAAAATGAGAAATTATGTAATTTGGCCAGTTCAGAAATTGATTTTTCTTTCATAGAAATTTCCTCTTTTGTAGATGCCTGAGTCATTAATTGTACTCGTTTTTCAGGAATTTTGTACTTTGTAACAAATTTTTTAATTTCTGGAATATCAGTTTCATCTTCTACAACATACTTGAAAAAACAATTTTCTTGATTTGCAAAAAAGTAATAACATTCATTATTCTCACAAAGTTCCAAGGGGTTTCCAGAGTTTTGGGTTTTTGGAGATACATTCCATTGATCAATCAGATCAGTTAGCATTTTGTTTGGTAGAATTGTACAATTAGTTTCAACTTCTACATAAAAATCAGGTTTTAGGAAAGACAGTAAATCAGCCAAATCATCCTGTTGTAGTAGCGGCTCACCACCAGTAATTACAAGGTGTTTAATCCCAAGATCTAATATTGCATCCTTAACTTCATCAATTGTCATTTCTTTTACCTCCTTTTGAAAATCATAATTTTTCCAATCCCAGGTGTATTTTGTATCACACCAGGTACATTTCAAATTACATTGAGCAGTTCTTAGAAAAATTGCAGGTTTGCCAAAATTTGGACCCTCGCCTTGAATTGATTTGAAAATTTCATTTACTTGCATGGTAGTTATTATTTCATATACCTTATATCCTAAACTCTCGATTTGATCAGTGTGATAAGAGAGTTAATCATTAGTTTTGACTATCATAGCGGAAAAACTGTTAAAAAATTAAGGAAATTAGAACTGGAGAAAAAGAATACAACTGATGAGGAGAAATTGGATAACCTGAAAAAAGAAATTGATATCTTACAAAGCGATTATGAATCAAAATTAAAACCTGTGGCACTTGAGATTGCGTTTAACATAGATTCACAGATGGGAAAAATGTCTGATGAAGAAATTTTCCAAAAATTTCAAGTTAAAAATGCAGATTCATCAATGATAGGCGATTGTGTTTACAAAATTTGTCAAAAATTAGAAAGACAGCCATCTCAGAAAGTAATTTTGGAAATGATGCCAGAAAGATTTAGACCAAATTAATCTTCAGGGCTATAGCTGACAATTTTTTTCCAACCTTCAGTATCAGTGCATTGTTCGTTAGTCATACGAGAAAATAATAGATCATTCATTTTTGCAAATTTTTCAGTGTCAAAATTTGATTCTTCCATGTTTTCAATCATTTGATTTGCAAGACTCATGCATGCTTGTTCATGTAGATTTATCGCGTTTGATGGAAAAACAGTATTTGTTATTGCAATTATTGCGATTATAGAAATTCCAGATATTAGACCAATTTTCACTACTTTATTCAAATCCATGATTTCTTCTCATACTATAGATAAAATAAACAATATCATTAGTAAGAAAAAGGAAAATCATTTTAAGATCTAATCACTATATTATACGATGAAACTTTTCACCAAATCAGAAGATAGTGTAACAAAATGTAAAAAATGTGGCTTAGAACTACATGATGCAGAGAGACTGAAAAGGCATGAGAAGATTGCACATGCAAGAAGGATTGATGTCAAGTGTCGCAATTGTGGTACAGAGTTTAGAGATCCAGATGACTTGAGGAAACACAAGAAAAAGTGCAGATAATCACATGTGAGAATCTAAAGTTTCTTTAGAGATTAGTTTGAGTTTTACACGTCTTCGTCTAATTAGAACATAATATTGTATGATTTCAGTAATCTGTTCTTCAACAGTATTTTCATGTTCATTACTTTCAAGTAAAAAATCGAGATAGTCTTTTTCGTTTAATTTTACAGTTATTTTTCTCAAAATTATAACAGGTGATGGATGAATATTACAGATTCATTATGCGATTCATTGATTAGTAGTCAATCGCAATTACAGGTGAGAAGATGAAAAAGTGCATAATTTGTGGATGTAAAGACCATAGACTGATAGGATGTATACGTCACAAATCAAAGCAGTGTAATTGCTATAAGCAGGAATAATATTAAAAAAACATGGGATTGTTTGGTAAAAAAGAAGACCCAGAAGACTTGATGTATCAAGCAATGACATTTTTAGAAAAAAATCAACCAAAAGCAGCAATTTCATTATTTTACGCCATATTGCTTAGTTTTAGGAACTTTTTTGATATATACTAGTTTATTCTAGTTTATCACTTTCTATTGTGATATCATAGTTTCCTGAGTATAGAATGCCACTGGCACCATCAAGTCCAGAACCTGAAATTTTAATTGTCCATTCTCCATAAATTACAGGCATTATGATGGTTCGATCTTTAACTTTGTTATCCCATGTAACCATTGTGTATCCATCACCATGTATCTCTCCATCAGGATCTGTTATAGTTAAATCATACGTTCCTGAAGGGCCATTTCCAGGATCGGTATTTCCTCCAAGTTACCAAATCCAAGATTTTACAAAGGAATTGTATTAGGAAAAACAGGAAAGCATGAACTTGCATTGAATTGTTTTGAAAATGTTCATAGAGCAAATCCACGACATCTAGATGCATTATTTCACAAAGGAATAGAGTTAGCAGAATTAGAAAGACATGAAAAAGCAATAGAAGTTTTTGACAATATTTTAGACAAACATAAAGGAAATGTGAATGTGGTTTATGCTAAAGCCAGAAGTAAAGCCGCACTGAATGAAGTAAATGAAGCATTTGATTTGCTAAATGTTGCAATAAAACAGTCAAAGACAATCAAATTATGGGCAAGAAAGGAAAAAGTTTTTCAGAAATTTTATGATGACCCAGAATTCCAAAGAATGGTAAAATAACTAGAGAACTTTTTTCCTAACAGCGTCAATTCTTAAAATTTTGACTCTCTTTTTAGGACCAATCAATCGTGCTTCATAGATAGGCACATAGATTTCCAGAACATCTCTAAATTCAAAAGTCTCTTCAGAGGATTTTATGCCAGAATCTGCAGGTTTTTTTAATTTTGCAATGAGTTTTAGTTTTGCAGACTCTACTGTAATTTCTGGTCGACGTATAGAATCCTTATCTTCATAGATTGTTTTTTTAGGATGCTTTTCTAATAATTTGAGCGTATCATTGTATGAAAGATTCATTTCTTTTCCATGATGATCAAATGACACATCAGCAGTGTTTTCAAGCATGACGCGTTCTTGCATCTGTATATTAATTTTATTTTTAAACGAAGGTTCTAGTTTGCTGAGAACCCCACGCTTTTTTTTAACAGGAAAAACTTCATCAGAGATAATTACTTCTTGTACGTCTTTATCAACATGTAAAGTATGATCTGCATCACGGATAAAATCAACAGAATATTTTCCAGATAAGAGAAGAATTGATTCGTAATGTAATGTAAGTGAATGTTGATGTATCTCACTTTTTTTAGGTTTGTGAAGTAATGTTTGGAATGTTTTTACTTTACGTGAATCAACCATTTCTTCAGCGGAATCAAAATCAAGTAATGGTTTTAATGAAATTACTTTTACTTTTGGATTATTTTTTGCCATTGGAACTACATACGATAGATTCGTGTATTTTTAAATCCTGTCAAACTATGACTCATATACCTCACCAAATTACTCACAATATGCAAAAAGAGAATCTATTTACAAAATCAGGCATTCCTAGCAAAAAAGCTAAAGTGAATTATTTCACAGGAAAAATTGCTGCAAAAGATATTTCAGCAAAGATTAAGCCAAGTACAGAAAAAATTTATCATGTAACATTCAAAAATGGAGCACGTACAAAACTTCATTTTCACGACGCAGGTCAAACACTGATAGTTACTAAAGGTAAAGGCAGTTTAGTCATGTATAAGAAAATTGGTGCAGGTTCAAAAAAATTCAAAATAAAAAAAATGGAGAGTATGAATTTGAGTAAGGGTGATTGTGTACACATTCCTGCAAAAAGATTACACACTCATGGCTCTACAAAGAAAAATGAAGATTTTGCACATGTTGCAATAAACTCATTTCCAAAGAAGAAATCAGAACCAAAAACAATTTGGTTTGAATCAGATTTTAAAACAACCGTAACCGAACAATTACCGTAAAATGAATACTAAAGAAATTGAGAATTTAGATGCATTTTCAGGAAATGAAGGGACACAAATTAGACAAATTTTTTCTCCAAATGATACAGACAATGCAATTCGATATAGCCTTGCACACTGTACAATAAAACCTGGCAGTAAGTCAAAGCCACATAAAATGAAGACAAGTGAAATTTTCTATATTTTGCAAGGAAGTGGCATTATGCATATTGAAGAAGAACAAAAAACAGTTAAGAAAAATGAAACAATCTTTGTGCCACCAATGTCTAGACAATTTATAGAAAACAATGGGGAAAATGATCTAATTGTATTATGCATAGTAGATCCAGCATGGAAACAAGAAGATGAAATCACAGAATAGAGCATGTTTTTAACATATTGAGGACAATGTAAAATGATGAATTCAAGCCAGGCCTACAAAGCTTTGGAGATTAGTAACAATTCAGATTTTGAAGAAGTCAAATATGCATATAGAAAATTGGCACTTCAACATCATCCAGATAAGAACAAAAATTCAGAAAGTGAAAAAAAATTCAAAACAGTTACAGAAGCATATCATTTTTTGAAAAATCAGAATAAACATTCTTCAAAACAAAAACCTAGAGAAACAACTGCAGAAGAGTCAGACTATACTCAAACAAGCAGAAAATTCTACAAGAGAACAAAATGGGGAAAAGATGGAGAAGGAAAAACGCCAGAAGCAGACTGGGGAAAATTTACAAAAGATTTTGAAGCCAATGAGGAATGGTGGAAGAGATATGAAAGTGAATTCTGGGAAAAATATGAAAAGACAGTTAATGAACAGACAGAAAAACAACCAGAAGACAGAGGATTTACAAAGAAACGAAAGGAATTTGAATTAAAAGTTGACGTTGATCAAAGCCTGTGCATTGGATGCTGCAGTTGTGAAATGATTGCGCCAGAAGTGTTTACAATCGATAAAAATACAAAATCAAATCCAAAATCTAGAGTGTATAATAAAAAAGGTGCAAAGAATCAAAAAATTATGAATGCTGCAGAAACTTGTCCTACAAAAGCAATAATCGTGGACAATCTAGACGAGAATAGAAGAATTTATCCATATTAGACAATCTTCAACTGGTCATACAAAGAATCAGTCTCAGAATCAGATAATTCGATTTTATCTTTAAACATAGAATGTACAGGGCCTGCAGAATCATTTTTGCTTCTAGGTATCAAATGAACATGAACATGAGGGATTTCCTGACCGCTGTCCTTTCCATTATGAATTGCCACAAGAGTTGAGCCTTGGAGTGAATCAACTTTAGGAATCAGTTTATGCACAGTGTTAAACAATTTTTCATTTATTTCAGACGGTAAATCCTGAATTTTTGCATAATGTTGTTTTGGAATTACCAACGTATGCCCTTTTGCAACGGGAAATGCATCAAGGAAAGCAATTGTGTATTCATCCTCATACAGAATTTTTGTTGGAATTTCTTTTGATACTATTTTACAGAAAATGCAATCCATTTTATTCTCCAGGCGTTACAATTTTTGCCCAAGGCAATCCATGTCCATATGTAATAGTAACAGTAGTTCCTTTTTCAAGATTACAATTTTCAATTGTTTTTGGAATGCCATCCAGGGTATCAACATAACAATTACCATCTGCCGAGCTGAATATTTCAACTTCTTCAGTAATATCTTCACGAATAAAATTCCAAAATGGGAAAACTAGCGTACCTAGGACAATACCTGCAACTGCCAAGGAACCCAAAAACACTATTGCATATTTTTGACCGTCAGATAACTCCAATGTATAATCATAAAAATTTTGCATTAATAATTTTACCACATACCACCTTGTTCAACACCACCCTTGGTGCTAAATTCTGGTTTCTTCTCAGGGACGTTTCCATGTGCTTTTTTCATGTGGCGTTCTAGTCTTTCAGGTTGATGTAATTCTAAACCACATTCCTTACATTTGGTATTATTTTTCTTATCTTCTTTCTTTTTACCAAATAATCCCATGTAGTATTTCAAACTAGGATTGATATAATGGTTTTTCAAAGGTGGTTCGTGTCAGTAAAAAATATCACAGTTTTAGGTTCAGGAGTTATGGGACATGGTATAGCCCAAGTCTCTGCAACTGCAGGATATAATGTGGTACTACGTGACATCAAACAAGAATTTCTTGACAAAGCCATGGAGAAAATAAAATGGAGTTTAGACAAACTAGTCACAAAAGAGAAAATTTCAAAAGAGGAAGGAGATGCAATTTATTCAAGAATTACACCTATTGTAGATTTGAATGACGCAGTAAAAGATGCAGAGTTAGTCATCGAGGTAGTTCCAGAAATAATGGATCTTAAAAAACAGGTCTATGCTGAATTAGACAAGGCTGCAAAACCAGAAGTAGTCTTTGCATCAAATACCAGCACATTACCAATTACAGAAATTGCAAATACGACATCACGTCCAGAGAAATTTATAGGAATTCATTTTTTCAATCCACCACAATTAATGTACAAGATAGAACAGGTGCAACATTAGAAGAGATAGATTCTGCAGTTAAATTCAAGCTTGGATTCCCTATGGGCATTTTTGAGTTAGCTGATTTTACAGGAATGGATGTAATTCACAAAGCAACTGTCGAAATGCATTTACGAGATAAAAAAGTAATCAACCCACACAATACAGTTGAAAAAATGTTTGATGAGAAAAAGTTGGGTCAAAAATCCGGAGAAGGTTATTACAAATATTCAGATGATAAATACGAAAGAGTTGAGCTATCTGAGGAATTAGCTGAAAAATGCAATCCTATTCAACTTGTTGCAAATATACTGAATAATGCTGCATGGTTAATTACAAACGGTGCAAGTGATATTGAAGAGATTGAAAAAGCATGCAAGCTTGGACTAGGTTTAAGAAAACCACTATTTGAAACAGCAAAAGAAATTGGAATTAAAAACATCGTAGATGAATTAAACAAATTAGCAGAAGAACATGGTGAGTTTTACAAACCAGACCCACTGCTAGAATCTATGAGTTAATCTGTTCTAAAATATAATCAACAGCTTCTTTTGGAGAATCAAATCCAACAATTTTCACATTTTCTCTGTGATCTAAAAATTGATCAGAGTATTTTGTGGCCATGCCACCAGAGTTTTTGACAGTCGCAATTGGTTTTTTGTACATGTATGCAGCACATATTTCAGATAAGGTTCCTGAGCCACCGCCTACAACTATCACACCATCTGCAGATAATGCATTTAGAAAGTCTCTAGATAGCCCCATACCAGAAGGAATTACTATATCACAAAATTCATTTGCAAGAGAAGAATCATCTTGAGGAATAATTCCAATTGTTAAACCGCCGCCATCTTTTGCTCCATGAGATGCAGCCTTCATGACACCACCTAAACCTCCAGTAATCAATACAGAATTAGATGCTGCAATTTCTTTTCCTGCATCATATGCAATTTTTTCAAGTTCAGGAGTGCAGCCATTGTCATTATTTCCAATTACCAAGATCTGACGCATTTTTGCCATACCAATAGGATCACACGTACATAATATAATTGAAAAAAGAAGGCAAGGTTTAAAACAAAAAGAAAAATCAGTTTGAGTATGGAAAAACGTTCAATGCCAGTATGCTTTACTAACGAGCAATACAAAAAGATCGAAGAAATTGCCAAGAAAAAAGGCATGCTAAATTCTAGTCAAGGTTTAGAGAAACTACTATCAGAACTCTAAATCAAAAAA
>LUMG01000049.1_pt1 | contig 19693 bp, 19 predicted proteins | sample 729691 | NCBI WGS metagenome assembly LUMG01 (sample SAMN03860269, study PRJNA289734) | marine metagenome | biome: seawater column; feature: ocean; material: water; isolation source: Red Sea water column Station 34 - depth 50m | place: Saudi Arabia: Red Sea | collected 2011-10-15 | depth 50 m
TTTAATTTCTTTAGCTATGGAAAGCAAGACGGTTCATCAATACGTATCTACAAAACAACTCCAGTCCGAGTTAAACAAAAAGCCTCGGCAGAAATAGCCTTTCAGCTTGGAATCAATCAGGGAGATGACGTGATTTATCTTGAGAGGCTTGGCTATATCGATAAAAAAAGTCCTATTATTGTTGAAAAGTCATGGTGGGTTGCTGAGGTTGTTGAAGGCTTGCAAGATCACTCAATTCACATTCCTGATCTCTTATATGCGGTTATTCTTAAGCAATTCGACACACAAATTACCTCATCACAGGAAGTTTTAACAGCGGGCATCTCTGATGACGAGATTGCTGAGACTCTTCACATTAATAAAGGCGATCCAGTCGTTATTTTAAATCGACACTCCTATGCTAAGGACAAGGGCTTAGTAGAGTTTAGAATTACAACAGGCAGAGCTGATATGTTTAGCTACACAACGACCATCGGAAACCCTGACGCCTAATCAGCATTTGTTTTGCCTTCATTAATTTAAGAGGTTAAACTTAGCAAATATGAATCATGACTTAACTCAAGAACGAGAAGATCTTGCTGCTGCTTTTCGATGGGCCGCAAGGCTAAATATGCACGAAGCTGTAGCCAACCACTTTAGTTTAGCGGTTGATGAGAGCGGATCAAAATTTCTATTGAATCCTTTAGGTATGCATTTCTCAGAAATATCAGCAAGCGACTTGATAATGATTGATGCCAACAACAAAGATACGATGAATCAGCCTAACGCTCCTGATCCCACGGCTTGGGCGATTCATAGCGCACTTCATCGAAACAATCCTCAAGCGCGCTGTATTCTGCATGCTCACCCGAAGTATGCAACCATACTATCCTCGCTAGATGACAAAGAAATGAAGCCTATCGATCAAAACACAATGCGATTTTATGAAAGGGTCTCGATTGATAGAGACTTCAGTGGCATGGGTTTAGGTAGAGAGGCTGAGCGATTGAGCACGCTTCTTGGTGACAACCCTGTTCTTTTGATGGGTAATCATGGCGTTTTGACTGCTGCTAAAACAGTTGCTAGTGCTTTTGATGAGTTATATTACTTTGAAAAATCTTGTCAAACACTTATTGGAGCTTATCAAACGGGTCAAAAGCTTCATATAGTTAGCCACAAAGTAGCCAAAAAAACTGCACAGCAGTGGCAAGATTATGATGCATCAGGACTGCATTTTGATGCTCTCAAAAGAATATTAGATAAAGAAGAGCCCGATTACAAAAATTAATTGATTTAAGGAGAAATCATGCCAAAACTTGACATTGATTATGTGAGATCACAGTTTCCAGCTTTTAATGATCCATTAAGCGCCAAATGGTCCTTTTTTGAAAATGCTGGAGGAAGCTATGTCCCATCAAATGTCATTGAACGTTTAAATCATTTTATGACCTCGACTAAAGTTCAGCCATACGCAGAGTTTGATACCTCGGCTATAGCTGGAGAAAATATGGATAAAGCAACTAATTATTTTGCTGAAATGATTAATGCTGGAAACGATGAAATCATTATTGGTGGCTCTACAACGATGAACATGTATGTCTTATCCAATGCTATAAGAAGCCTCTTGAAGCCTGGTGATGAGGTTATTGTTACGAACCAGGATCATGAGGCTAACATTGGCGCTTGGAGACGGTTAGCCGAGCACGGCATGGTTATCAAAGAATGGCAAATCAATAGCGATACTGCCGAGCTTGATGTGGATGACCTTAAAGAACTCCTATCTGAGAAAACAAAGATTGTTGCCGTTACTCATTGCTCTAACATCGTTGGCTCTATTAACGATCTAAAATCAATCGCTAAGCTGGTTCATCAATACGATGCATTCATCGTTGGTGATGGAGTCTCATATGCGCCTCACGGATTCCCCGATGTAAAGGACTTAGACGTTGATTTTTACGCTTTTAGTCTTTACAAGACCTATGGGCCTCATTTAGGACTTTTGTATGGAAAAAAAGAAATTCTTAATCAACTGCCCAACCAAAATCATGAGTTTTTAGAGGGTGATGTCCCCTACACTCTCAACCCAGGAGGACCAAATCACGAAGAGCTTTCATGTCTGGTTGGCGTATTTGAGTACTTTAATAACCTTTTTGAGCATCACTTTCCTGATGAAAATCTGTCTGCTGTAGAGAAAATCAAAAAAGTGAATGAATTAATTGCCGAGCACGAGAAAGAGATTGCTAATCCGCTTCTAGACTACTTGAGTAATAGAAGCGATATAAGACTTATTGGTAAAAAGACAATCAACGATAAAGATAGAGCGCCAACGATTGCATTTACAATGAATAACAAGTCATCCAAAGAGTTAAGTAGTGAACTAGTAAAGCATGGGATTGCTACGAGAAATGATAATTTCTATGCCTGGAGATGTTTAATGGCTCTGGGGATAGACGTGAATGATGGTGTTGTAAGAACCAGTATGGTTCACTACAATAATCATGAAGATGTTAGCAAACTCATTAATGCATTAAAACAAATTTAGTATATTTTTTGTTGGTATTAATGTTGTGCAGCTCCATGTCTAGGAGCTGCAATTTTTAACTATTCTAGCTTTCACTTTGCTCAAACACTGCCTCTTTATCAGCCTCAGTTTTCGATGCATACTCCTCTTCAGTTAACATATGCCAACCGATACAATCTCCAGTGGGTGACCTTCCGCATCCACACGTTCCATTTTCTTTTCTTTCATTAGCCATTATTCTTCCTTAAGTTGATTAAAAAAATGCCAGATTTTGACTATCAGTTCTGGCTGACTAATTATTACTACGCCTCTGCAGATTAATAGCGATGAGTCATTGAGATTTAAATTATAGTGATTTAAAATATGCAATAAATATCATCATTATTAAAATACTATTGCATAATATGAAACAATATACTTTTACTGATTTAGAGACATTTAAGGCTGTGGTTGAAGCAGGAAGTTTCAATTTAGCTGCAGATAGACTAAGCACAAGTGCTGCAACAGTGAGTCGTCGTATTAATACCTTAGAATCTGCATTAGGAGTAAGACTGCTTAACCGCACTACAAGGAATATAAACTTAACTCAGGCTGGTGAACAGTACCTTGATGATGTTAAAAATATCTTAACGAATGTCGAGTGCTCTGAGGACAGGATCAGAGAGGGCAAGGTTGAACCAAAAGGCGAGCTCAGGATTGCAGCACCAATGAGTTTTGGATTAAACCACCTATCTCCAATTCTTCCAGAATTCATGGACAGGTATCCTGATATTAGTATCAACCTAAAGTTAGAGGATAGTCTAACCGATCTTCAAGCAGAAGGAATTGACATAGCTCTTCGAATTGGCAAAAACATCAAAGACTCATCATTAATCGCTACCGCATTATGCTCCATTCCAATAGTAATCTGTGCATCACCTGAATATTTGAAAGCAAATGGAGAACCAAAAAATATTGATGAATTACAAGACCATAGTTTTGTAGGTTATAGTTTGGCAACAAACAATCTTCAAATACCTCTAGATTTAAATGTTGATCCAAAAATTCGTTTCACAGCTAATAATGGTGATGTGATGAGAAATGCTGTCATTAATGGAATAGGTATCACCGCATTGCCTTTATTCTTTGTCGAGCAAGATATCAATGATGGAAAATTAATTAGCATTGTCAAAGATCATAAAATTGAGCCTGAGACATTGTATGTTGTTAGACTTTCGAGGCGATTTACTCCATCAAAAGTAAGGGTAATGGTAGATCACATAAAGCAGGCGTTCAAACATTAATCACTACAAATAATCTTTTGTTATTCGACACTTTTGATGAATTCTTCAAAAACACCTTTATCAAGTGACACTGAGTATTCCTTGTTGGCAAATACATTGTTTTCAACGTCCTTGATATACTCTTTGTAGGCTTTGACTCTCTCATGATGTAATCTTTCATATTCGCTAGATAAGTCTCTATACTTCTTGGCATGTCTTGGAATAAAATCTTTATTTTCACCCAAAATATCTGCAGAAAATAGATATTGAGCATCACAGTCAGCTCCAGAACCCAATGAGATTGTAAATAGTGAGGTTCTATTGGTAATTTCTTTGGCTAGCCTGTCAGGAATAACCTCTAATTCAATAGCAAAGGCACCTGCAGACTCATAACTCTTAGCAATATCCCAGACAGCTTTTGCCTCCTCTAAAGATTTTCCTACCGCCCTGTAACCACCAGTCAAAGTAATTTTTGGAGGTATGAGTCCAGCATGAGCAATGACAGGAACCCCCTCTCTAGCTAAAACTTCAATTACTTGAGGGCTCATAGGGCAATAAATAGATTGAGCACCATGATTCATCGCTTGCATAGCAGCTCTCAAAGCTTCATCTGCATTAGCATGCTCTCCCCACTGCAATCCAAACTGAAAATGAACTCCTTTGAGCGAGCTTGGAAAGTGTGACTTGGATTCAGAATACCCTGTGCCAATCATTTCTATGCCAGCCTCTTTAGCTGCGATGGCTTGATCCAATGTATCTACTTGAACGAACTTAACAGTTCTTTTTCCCTTGAGATTTTTTAGATCGAAAACAGTCAGCCCAAAGTCATTCATCATCAAACCCTCTGATAAAGAGTTGGAAACATTTTTCCGGATAAATCGTCACCATTCTGATAACCATTTGACTCCATTATAGCTCTTTCAGCTTGGGCCCAATCCCCTCGATACTCAATTCTAGAGCCTTCTTTAGCCATTCTTAGTGTATATCTATGAATATCATTCTTTGGTATTGATTGGCTCAGGCTTCCATGGAGTGTACGAATGTCAAAAAAGACACAATCACCTATATCTAAGTCCCAATGCAGAAACTCATAGTCATCCTTGTTTTCAAGAATATTTGGAGTAATGTCATAACTTTTTCCGTTAACTATTCCAGCCACTCCATCATTAGGATGTCCCTCTTGAAATCGAGTTCGAATATAAAGCTTATTCCAAAGATGCGACCCCTTAATCCAAGCTATCGCTTCTTCTTTAGGGACAGGCTCTAGAGGAAGCCATAAAACGCACATAGAGCCTTCAAAGTCAAAGTATGAAATATCGTGATGGAATGGAGCTCCTGATTTAGATCCTGCCTCCCTCAGAAACCAGTTATCCATAACAAGATTGACTTGCTCAGCATTCATCAACTCTGAAGCCAGCTGGGATGTTGGTGAATTGTATACAAAATCCTTGAACTCATCAAAGAGATCCCAGGTCCAAAAATCTTCATAGTAACCAGGTGCATTATTGTCTTTGGTATGCCTCACAAAACGTGGGCTAGGATTTTTAAAATCTTTAGTGATTCCTTTTCTGAGCTTTTCAATCCACTCTGAATCAAACTTACCTTTTATTAAAACAGCACCCTCTTTTACATACTGATCAATCTGATCAGTATTAAGCAATTGATTCATGCAGCTTTCCTAGTTTAGATAGCGCAGCTCATGTCGTTTCCACAACACATCGGCGATTTGATTTTGCCGTGTCCATTTGGACATTTTGAGATTTGAACTGAACTGCCATCATCTAGATTCAGTGAATCATCCACTAAGGGCTCATCACACTTCGCACAAGTTGCATTTACAGACATTCCACAATTATCACATTCGTACGTTGCCATCACTCTCTCCGTATTAATACTTGAATATATATTATCAGAATCATATAAAAAATTGAGTAAAGAATTATTATTTTTTATGAATATATTTTTGTAAACGTATATCATTACAAAGGTTATGAAGAAAGCATTACTAGTTCTATTTTTTACTCTTTTTTTATCGTCAATATCCTTTGCTGGCGGTGATGACAGAGATCAACAACTTCCCCTAAACTCGCTCAATTCGGAACAAAATATCGATGAAGATGCAACTCCACGTTTTTTACAAGAGGATGATGAAGTAATTCAAAATGAAGAGATTAAGCAAGGGCAAAAGGAAATAGAAGAGCTTATTCAAACAAAACTAGTTGATATAGAAAGTTCAGACACTCCGACTGATTTAGCAAAAAGCATCGATTCCACCAAAGATGGAAAGGTCCAAGCGTTCATTGATCGCTACATCAAATCGGACCAGGGGATACTGATAATGCTAATACTTTTTGTTGTATCACTAATATTAATTTTTAATTTCTTTGTTCGAGACAAATAAATCAATTCAGAGCGAATTGATTTGAAAGGTTAAGTTGGTATTCGATTTAAAATTCTCTTGAAGTTAAAAAACTCCTTAGATGCTCTCCAACAAGCATCGGCGCTTCAATTAATAAAGAATGCTTATATTTCTCTAAAATAACTAATTTAGAGTCGCTAAGACTAGCTGCAATGAGCTTATTTAATCGCGGATTACATCCACCATCTCTTTCACCTGTTAAAACTAGGGATGGATGATGGATTTGATTGAGCCATGGAGACATTTCTGTTTCTGCATAGATACGAAAAACTTCTAAAAAAACCTCAGAATCTGTGTCAAGAACCTGCTTCAATCTTTTTTCAACATCAATAGACCTATTTTTTATGAATTCATCTGTAAACCATCTATCAGTAAGAGTACTCAAAACCTGTTCAATACCTTTATCCTTCATACTTTGAACAACACTGTTCACTTTATTTTTGTCATCCTGAGCTCTAAATGCAGCACTACTGAGAATTGAGATTGAAAGCACATTATCTGGAAAGGATAATGCATAAGCTGGCCCTATCATTCCCCCAAGGGAATGGCCAACAAGATGGACTTTAGAAATATTAATTTCTTTTCTGAGGGCCTCTAAGTCATTAACTAAGGCCTCTAGAGAGTATGGAAAATCACCCTTTGGTGATTCACCATGACCTCTTAAATCATAACTAATACAAGTAAACCTATCCTTTAAATGCTGAGTTACATTATTCCAAGAGGTTTTACGAGCGCCGATCCCGTGGATAAAGATTATCGCTGGACCTGACCCACAAATCGAATAGCTAGATTGAACACCATTCATGGTTTCAAATTTAAAGTTTCATAAAGCTTCATAATCATCTTATTTAGAAAAATGAGGCGCTACCTTTTCGGCAAAACTTTGAATAGACTTCATAGTATCCTTATGGCTTGCGCCAAAATTCATATTAAGTATAACTCGATCAATACCAGCTTCGCTATATGGACTTAATTTATCAATCATTTCTTCCGTAGAGCAAATTAGAAGACTCTGCTCTAATTCCTCTATACTTTGCTTCCTAGGTAGAATCTCAATCATGCCATTTTTTACAATCCCTGGGCCGGTAAAAACGTTATCAAATCGAGAGTAGTATTCGTAAGCAATTTCAAGCTTTTCCCTTCGATCTGACTCATTTTTTGCTACGTAGGCTACTCTAGAAAGTGACAAAGTCAAATCCTTTCCATCATCTCCGAGCTCCCTTTTAGCCCTATTAAATCCAGAAACTTGATCCAACATCAGTTGGTGATCGCCCGATAGTGGAGTTGTCATGATATGAAAGCCTTTTTTTGTGCTAGCATAAATACCTTCTGGATCGAGTGCAGCCATCATAATTTGAGGACCACTATTGCTCATTGGGCGAGGCATAATGGTTAAAGGCTCAAAATTATAATACTTGCCATTCCACGAAACCTCTTCCTCAGTTAGGAGTGCTTTTAGAACATCTAGTGATTCATTAAATTTCTCCCTACTGTCTTCAAGTGGTGAATCCAATCGAGCCATCTCATATGCAAACGCACCTCTTCCAACGCCTAATATAAGTCGATCATCTGTAAAAATTTGAGTAGCGATAAGTTCACCAGCGAACACCCTCATATCATGAAGAGGAAGGACTGCAACAGAGGTAATAATCTTGATATTTTTTGTTGCCTCGGCAATTTTTACAGCAAAATGGAGCGGAGCCGGCATCATCAAAATATTAATCAAATGATGCTCAGTTAAACCAACACTGTCGTAACCGCCCTGATCACTTAACAAGGCTTGCTCAAACATATCCTGATAAAGCTGTCTTCCAGTGTACTCTTTAACCCTCAAATAAGCAGAAAGTTGTTGGCAAAAATTCATAACAATATGGCCTAGATATCGATTCAGATATTAATAGTATGCAAATTTGAATTGTAAACAAATTCTAAGAACTTAAAAAGATTTTTATTTTGAATAATGCAGCGCAATCTTGGCTGCCAAATCTGCGTTATTTTGAATTAATTTAATATTAGCCTCTAAACTCTTACCTTGGGTTATTTCGTTGACCTTAGAGAGCAAATATGGAGTTATCTTTTTTCCAGAAATTTTGTTATTATCCGCTTCAATAATAGCTTGATTGATTGCATCATTCATAACTCCAGTCTCTAACTCAAAGGCTACAGGAATTGGATTTGTAACGAGAACGCCGCCATCTAAAGACAAATCCCATTTAGTTTTGAGTATCTCTGCAATCTCTTGAGCTGAATCAATCTTATAGTCCACATCAAAGCCAGACTCAGATGAGTAAAAAGCTGGAAGCTCTGAAGTTTTGTAACCAATCACTGGAACGCCTTTTGTTTCAAGATACTCTAGAGTCAAACCTAAATCCAGAATAGCTTTAGCTCCAGCGCAAATAACACAAACATTGGTGTTTGCTAGCTCCTCAAGATCAGCAGAAATATCCATAGTATTTTCAGCGCCCCTGTGAACTCCACCAATACCACCAGTTGCAAAAATAGCTATTTTTGCAAGACTGGCAATGATCATGGTAGAGGCAACCGTAGTCGATCCAGAGAGCTTTTGAGCAACTGTAATTGGAAGATCTCTTCTGGAAACTTTTTTAACTTCCTCATTGGTCGCTAAATACTCAATCTCGTCATGAGTAAGTCCAACCTTTAACTTGCCATTAATAATGGCTATAGTCGCAGGAACTGCTTTGTTTGAGCGGACAGTCTCTTCAACCATAAGTGCAGTTTCAACATTCTTGGGGTAAGGCATCCCGTGAGAGATAATAGTCGACTCAAGTGCAACAACAGGCTCACTATTCTTAATTGCATTCTCAACATCGGGATGAATATCTAAATAGTCACTCAATTTCATAAACTCTCTTCCTTTAATAGTAATTTAACACTCTCTTCTGACAACTCATCGCTAATCGTATTGATACTTCTGAGGGCAATGACTGCAGCAGCAGAAGCAAATTCTGCAGTCTCTTTGATATTGTTAAGCTTTAAAAAGCCATAAACAATACCAGCAGTAAAAGCATCTCCAGCACCATTAGCACTAACTACATTGTCACTTTCAAATAAATACTGACCATAATCATTGCCATTATAATAAAACACCCCTTCCCTTCCCAGAGTTATAAAAATCTGCTGACAGCCTTTTTCAAATATTATTTCAGCAGCCTTTTGCATACTTGCCTTGTCGGTGATTTTAATGCCTGAGATCAGCTCAGTTTCGAGCCTATTAGGTTTGATCGTATGAAACCTACCAATTAAATCAAGTATCTTTGAGGTCTTAGCAAAGGAAACAGGATCTAAAAATAGTGGTATTTTGCTATATTTTTCAGTGATATGCTCAATCACTGGAATAGGAACATTCGTATCAATGACAATTACACTGCTCATGCTAATAAACTGATCCCATTGATCAATATCCTGGACAGTCATTTCATCAATAATCCGCATATCTGATATTGAAACCAACATATCGTTATTATCATCAAGTATCGACAAATACTGGCTTGTTGGTAGATGACTATGTTTAATCAGAGGCGAGGTATCCACTCCAGATTTTTTTGATTTATCAATTACAAAACCTCCGAAAGTATCATCGCCGACATAGGATAAGATTTTTGAATGAATGTTAAGTTTAGCAATGTTTTCAGCAATATTTCTACCAACGCCGCCTGCAGACATAGCTATCTCACCAGGGTTTGAATCATTAAATACTAAAGGCTTATTGGAAGAACCCTGAAGATCAATATTCAATCCGCCAATAACTACTACATAGGGTTGTTCAGGATTTTTTTGCATGTAATTAAAAAGTTTATTTGTAATCATATTATCTCATTATTTTGAGCCAATGAATTAACTCAAAAATGTTATAAAAAATACTCTATAGAATGTAGCTTAATTAACTAAAATTAATCCTCAATGAATAATGTATTTGTAGTTCTAGGTAGCCAGCTTTTTGAGCCAAATCTGCTAAAGAAACTCGGTTGTAAAAACGTCTTTATGGCAGAAGATTTCCAGCTCTGTCAGTACGAAAAACATCATAAGCTTAAACTCTACCTTTTCTTAACTGCAATGAGGGAATATAGAGACGAATTAGAAAGTGCAGGCATCGCAGTTCATTATTCTCACCTGGATAAAAGGGATAATAATGAGTCATATACTGACCACCTCATTGACTTCGTAACAAGCAACAACATTAGCGAACTCAATTTCTTTGAAGTTGAAGACAAGCCTTTTGAAAAAGAGCTCTTCGATGGGCTTCAAAAATTAAATATCAAAACTAAGGTCCATCACTCCCCAAACTTCTTATTTTCAAGGGAAGAATTCCACTCACTTACGAAAGATAATAAAGTTTTTAGGATGGCAAATTTTTATCAAAAAGGTAGAAAAAAATTTGATATTTTGATGGATGAGAATCAAAAGCCAATTGGGGGTAAATGGTCATTTGACCAAGAAAATAGAAAAAAAATACCGGCGAAAACTCCTATTCCTGAGATGCCAAAATTCAATCTATCCCAATACCATGAAAGTATATGTAGTTTAATCAATGAGCACTTTGATAAGCATCCTGGATACCTTAAAAACCCCTGGTTCCCTGTGACTCGAAAGGATGCTGAGGATCAATTTAGTGACTTTATTAGAAACAGAATGGGTAATTTTGGGATATACGAGGACGCCATGCTGGAGGGTCAAAATTTCTTGTTCCATAGCTGCATCAGCGCCTCTATGAATATTGGTCTCTTATCGCCTCAAAAAGTGATTCAGACATTGTTAGACTCTGCAGAAGAGTATCAAATTCCAATAAATTCGTTAGAGGGGTTTATTAGGCAGGTTTTAGGTTGGAGGGAGTTCATCAGAGGTATCTACCAAGTTAAAGGTGATTACCAACAAAATCACAATTATTGGAGCCACTCTGGTAAGTTGACAGATAGCTGGTATGAGGCCACTACAGGGATACTGCCACTTGACGATTCAATTCAAACTGCTTTAAGAGATGGCTACAATCATCACATCCCCAGACTCATGGTCATCAGTAATCTAATGAATCTTTGTGAAATTGACCCAAAAGAAATTTATCGCTGGTTTATGGAGATGTATATCGACTCCTCTGAATGGGTCATGGTACCCAATGTTTTTGGCATGGCTACCTATTCAGATGGCGGTCTAATGTCTACAAAGCCTTATACCTGTGGATCAAATTACTTCTTAAAGATGAGCAATTATCAAAAAGGTGAGTGGTGCGAAGTAGTTGATGGGCTCTATTGGCGCTTTATTGAAAAGAATAGAAGCTTTTATGAATCCAATCCGAGGTTATCATTACAAGCTAAATTCTTAGACCGCCTTTCAACAGAGCGAAAGAATCTAATATTTGATAAAGCTGAAACTTTTATTAGCAAACATACAATCCAATAAAAAGGGCTAACCTTAAGTTAGCCCTTTATTTTCAAGTTTTTTACTTTATTTAGTTTTGGTTAATGCGACCATCGGTGTAACCAGAATAACCAGGATTTGCTCCAATATATTTCGCAACAACATCAGCTAAATCTGGACCAAAGTCGTAAATATCAGAAGCAGATCGGAATACTTTGTATCCATCACCACCTCCACGGATAAAGTTATTAGATACCATTCCGTAAGTCTTATTTAAATCAAGAGGTGCCCAATTCCCGCCTTCATCAATCTCTATTGAGGTGACTCTTCCATCATTTGGTGCCTTGCTAGGGTCAAATGTGTAGCGCATACCCGAGACCTGAGGGAATCGACCCGCTACCTCTTCAACCTCACTAACACCATTCTCAATTGCACTCAATAACTGCTCTCCAGTCACTTTAAAAGTTGAAAGCGTGTTCTGAAATGGAAGAATGGTCATCACCTCTCCAAGTGTCACATCGCCTGAATCTAGAGACGCCCTGATGCCGCCTGAATTCATTAAAGCTATCGTGTAACCCTTGTCAATGACTGCCTCTCTCATGGCATCAGCAATCATATTACCCATATCGCACTCTTGAACGCGGCACACGGCTCTGTCACCAGTTAACGGCGCAGATACATTACCAACGAGCGTTTCTTTAAGTTTGTTTATGGGTTTCTCTAAGATATCCAAACGTGCAACGATTTGCGCATCTTCATCAACAGAAGAATCAATTAAGATAGGCTCGCCTTCAGCAGAAATAACATTTCCAGCAGAATCAAAGACCACGTTTAGCTCTCCAAGGTACTTACCATAAGCATAGGCTTGGATAATTTGAACACCATTAACAACAGTAGGGTAAGGCCCAACTGCTCTTTTATTGGAGTTAGATAATAGAGCGTTATCATGACCACCAACTATGACGTCAACATCTGTCGTATTAGCTGCAATCTCTTTATCGATTGCATAGGATGAGTGAGAAAGAAGTATTATTTTGTTAACACCCCTGGCTTTTAGTGCTCTGACCTCAGACTGAACCGCATTGATAGCGTCAGTAAAGATAATATTATCACCAGGACTTGAAAGATCTTTAACATCCTCAGTAACGACTCCAATGAGTCCGATTCTTTCACCGCCCTTCTCCACTATTGTCGACTTCTGAAGAATGTCTCTCAGTGCAGGCTCTAAACTGATATGCGCATTGGCCATCAATACAGGGAAATCAACCGCTTCCATAAAATCTCTTAAAGTTTCAGGACCATCATCAAACTCATGGTTACCAACGGCCATACCGTCGTACTCAAGTGTATTCATCATTCCAGCGGCCACCTTGCCTTTATAGAGGTTATAGAAAAGAGTACCCTGGAACTGATCACCACCATCTAGAAGTATAGTGTTCTCATGCCTTTCTCGCGCATCTTTTATGGCTGAAATTAATCGAGCTGTTCCTCCAAAGCATTTTCCCTCAGCATTACTTTCTTGCGAACAGTTATTGTCATACTTGCTGATCGGTCTAAATCTTGCATGAAAGTCATTCGTGTGCAGAATCGTCAACTCAAAGGCTTCATCTCCATCCGCTAATGTTGGTTGAGTATACAAACCAAAAGTTAGAAAACAACTTAAGCCAACAAGTAGTGGTATCTTTACTTTACTCTTCAATCTTAAAGATTGAAATGTATCAAATAGTCTCATAGCTTAACTCCCCTTTAATTGAATAGTCTTGAAATTTATCGAATAATCAATAAATTACATTTCATTGTAGACCTTTTTTATTAATTTGAAAAGAGTTAATTTATAAACAAAAAATTCAAATAACCCAAATGACTTTTATCACTAGGGTTTAGACCTTAAAGTAAATTCTTTTTAGAGGAATCTAGTTTTTAACTTAGAAAACCAGTTTGATATATCTAGATTAATTGAGTATAAACAAGGGAGAAGGATTAAAGTCACAAAAGTACCAAACAGCAAGCCATAGCCGAGCGCCATAACCATTGGCTGAAGAAATACATCTTTACCACCAAATCCATATATGAGTGGAAGGACTCCTGCGAGTGTTGTAAGGGTCGTTAATATGACTGCCCTTAGACGATCTTTTGCACCCTTTGCAATCCATTGTTTTGGTGTTAACGTTTCACCAAGCTCTTGCTTGATATGGTTCAAGTGACTGATCATAACCAAAGAGTCATTAACCACAACCCCCACCAGAGCTAAAACGCCCATTAAGACAAAAAAACTAAATGTCGCTGAATGAAGGAAGAAGGCCCAAACAACACCAATAATCGCAAAGGGAATACTAAGGATAACTAGCAATGGCTGAGAGTATGAATTAAACAGAAGGGAAATCAGCATGTATATTCCAAATACAGCAAAGCCAAGCGCCAAAGAAAAGTCACTCAAGGCCTCTTTTGTTTCTAAGGCACTGCCACCTTCTATGGCGCGAACTTCAGGAAAATTATTAATCAAATCAAGCTCATCAAGCGCTCTTTGAGATACAGATTGAGCGGTAGTTATCGAGTCCTCAACCGCTGCACTGACTTTGACAACTCTCTCTCCATTTAAGTGCTTATAGTTTGGATCACCTGAAGTCTCAACGACTCTTGCAAATTGGGACATCGGAATCATTCTTCCTTGGTTATTTCTAATTGAAGTCTTCGAAATGTAGTCATCTGAATAATTACTATCCCCAAGATACATTTTCACGTTTAGGTTAGTATTATCAAATTCAACATCAGAAACATCCATCCCTGAGTAGATTGTCCTTAAGTGACTATAAACCTGTTGGTATTGAATACCTAGCCTCGCCATTGATTCATAATCAAGAATGACTTCGATTCGATTTTTGCTTAAATCGTCATCCCGATCAATGTCACTTACTCCTTCAAAACCATTCAGAATTTTTTCAAGTTGGTCGACTGCTGCTTGTCTCTGAGCATCATTATTTCCTACCAAGCTTAGTTCGATATCTAATGCTCCACTAGGGCCTCTCCTATTTGTCCTAAAATTAATCCTTGAAACGCCTTCAATATCTTGTGTTTCTGCTTTTAAAATTTCTGTAATTTCTTTAGCAGAGATTTCACGATCATTAGCTGGAATCAACGTGATTGCAATAGAGGCTCGATTGGATGCTCTTGATCCAATTGTGCTAGTAAAAAAATCTAGGTTTGAGCCCACCTTGTCAATAATAATTTCATCAATTTTAATGATGGACTGCTCTGTAGTTTCAACTGAAGTTCCAAGGGGGGTTTGGACTCTTATGTTGATGGAATTTGTGCCACTCGATGGCCACTGGATATAACTAATTTCTTTTATTCCTATATAAGCACTAAACGCAAGAAGTCCAATAAAAAAACTCAAGACGATGAATCGCCACCTCAGAATAACTAATAATACTTTTTCGAACCACCTCTCGACTGGCTTAAACCATGTTTTTTGTTTTTTAGCTTTACTTCCAGACATGTGCGCAGGCAAAGCAATACTCACCTCAAGCAATGAGAACGTCAAAGCGCAGATAACAGTAATAGGCAAAATATAGATAAATTTACCGGTCGTACCGCTGACTAATAGAACGGTTGATATGGCAAGAACTGTCGTTAAAATAGTTGTAATGACCGGCAAAATGACTCTTTTAAGGCCATCAACGATATTTTGATATAGGTCACCCTCTTTTGATTTGTAATGATGAATACTCTCAGCTATGATGATGCTGTCATCCACAACCAAGCCTAAAACTAAGATCATTCCAATCGTTGAAATTAAATTAACAGTCTCACCTGCAAATCCAAGAAAAGCAACCGTACCTAATAGGGTTACTGGGATACTTAAAGCAACCCAGAAGGCAGTCTTTAAAGATAAAAATAAGCCCAAAACAACCATAATCAGGGCCAGCCCCACTAAGGCATTATTCAAGACAATGCCTAATCGATTGGATACTGGCTTTGATCTATCATTAGTCACTATTAATTTAAGATCAGAGGGATATGTTTCTTTTAGCGTGTTTAAAGTCTCTCTTACTTTTTCAACAGTTCGAATAACGTCAGCTTTTTCAGTTTTTGAAACCCTTAGAATGTAACCTTTAGTTCCATTAATTCGAGTGATAGTGTTAGAGCCAATTTCACCTTGCTCAATCGTTGCAATATCTTTTAATAAAATTGTTGGCCCGTTAAAGCTTGACTTTACAACAACATTCTCCAAAGACTCCATAGTTTCATACTCAGAGATAATCACTATATTCTTTTGGTTTCTTCCTTGATTATTATCGCCAATGGCAGAACGAATATTTTGATCCGCGATGACACTTCTTACTTGGTCAAAAGAGAGCTGATACTGTAAGAGCTTTTCTGGATTAATTCTGATCTGCACCTCTCTCTCTGAATCTCCACTCACATTTACACTTGATACGCCATCAATCAACGATATATTTTTCTCAATATTGTTTGCTATCGCTTTGGCAGTCTCGATCGATATATTGTTGCCTCCTATAACTATCGTGAGGATTGGCCACTCGGTGCTGGTTCTATCAATCACTCGCGGATCGTTAGCATCTTCGGGTAAATCTTCTATTTCATTGACTGCTTCAGAAATACTATCCTTTACCGATTGAATGTCATCGACATTTTCCTCAATTTCAATATTGATTCGCGAGGAGCCTTCAGATGATGTAGAGGTTATCTCTTTGATTCCATAAATTCCTTTTATTTTTTGCTCAATAACGTTCGTAATATTCTTCTCTACATCTCTCGGTGATGCACTTGGATAAGTAGTGTTGATTGAAAGTCGATCAAACTCAATGACTGGGAAAGTGTCGCGCTGTATTTGCTGCAGCGTCATAAAACCCAAAATAACAACCGACAATGTAAAAAGCAGTGCCAGCTTTTTTTGTTTTACAAAAAAAATAAGGAAGTTATTCATAAGTTAGATAATATTTATGTAATCATTTAACCCAGTTGAGCAATTAGTATATATTGAGGCATTAAGAACAAAGCTATGATTTTTTTAGCAAAATTATAAACCAACACATGTTAGCCCACAAATTCTGCCCAAAAATGGAGATGAAGTGAATGTTTCATAAATCTGAAATCGTTATTGTTAATGAAAGACTTTACCACCTTGGTATAAAAAAAACAGATCTCGCTGAAAATATATTCATTGTTGGAGATCCTGCAAGGGCTACTCGGGTTTCTAAGGAGTTTGACAGAATTGATTCTGAGATTTCTAATCGAGAATATTTGACATATACCGGCACCTATCAGGGTATTCCTGTTTCAGTAATTGGAACTGGCATCGGGACAGACAATGTTGAAATTGCCTTAGTAGAGTCATATATTGCACATGAATTTGATTTAAAGAGTGGCAAAAAAAATCAAGACTGCAACCCATTAACAATCATTAGACTTGGAACTTCTGGAGGTATTCAGCCAGATGTCACCCCAGGTTCGCTAGCTATCTCTTCTCACGCGCTAGGACTCGATACTACAGGAATCTATTATGATCAGCCTCTTGAAGATAAAGAGCTTCAGAGAATCGAGCTCGAGTCTTCAAAAATTCTTAATAGCGCTATATCAGAAAATTCAAGATTTAAAGGAAAAATATCCCCCTATGCCTCAAAGGCATCTACCGAAGTGACTCAAGCATTGGTTAATCAAGCTCAAGCTTTGAATGTCGAATTTGCAACTGGTATTACGGTTTCCTCACCAGGATTTTATGGTCCATCTTCTAGATATATAGAGGGCTTAAACAATACCATTCCAGACATCAAAGGAAGCCTCTCAAAGCTTAACATTAATGGACTGAAAGCGCATAATATGGAGATGGAGTCTAGCCTACTATTTCACTTGAGTTCACAACTAGGTTATAGAGCAGGAACGATCTGTACAGTGATTAGTGGCCCAAATGAAAGCGATTCCATAATAAATTATGAGAAAGCAATTGGCAATACAATCAAGATAGGATTAAATGCCCTTTTGGAGCTCAATTAGTATATTGGCAAAATGTGCATTAAAATGCCTACATTTTATTTAAATAATAATTGAATATATAATGAAGTTATGAGTAAAAAAAATGGCCTAATTACTGAGCTCTTAGAGAACGGGATGACTCTTCAAACCAACTATAAAAACGGTTTAAAAAATGGCCTTGAAACCTACTACTATGCTAATGGACAAAAAGCGTCCGAGGGTATCTACGAGAACAGCAAACTAGAAGGGTCTCTGACTTACTGGTATGACAATGGGCAAAAGGCATCAGAAGGCTTTTATTCTAACGACAAGCCTGAAGGAGTTCAAACTGCATGGGATTCTGAGGGAAATATTGAGTCTGAACAAGAGTACAAAGATGGCGAGCTAAATGGGAAATCTATTTTTTATGAAAACGGCATTAAGGTCTCAGAATACATCCTAAAGGATGGTGATGTTGTAGGCGAGCTCAATGGATAACAGAGTGACTGACTGTCATCAAGAGCTTAAGCGTCTCAGAGACTTACAGTATGAATCTGACTTTAATGACAAATTTCAAGAGTCTGAGTTCTTCAGAAGAAAAGCAGAACATATTCAAAACCTCATCAACGAGGGTGTAGAGTTCATCCCTAATTTTTAAGTATTCTGATGGGTATTCAAACTTATTACTATTTTGGATATGGATCCAACCTTTCTAAGGAGCAAATGGCTATTCGTTGCCCCGATTCTAGCTATGTCAGCCCTGGAAAGCTTTTAGGGTATTCTTGGCTCATTAATACTCGAGGTTACGCGAGCATTAAGCCTGCCAAAGATGATGTGGTTTTAGGGGAAATATTCAGCCTGAGTCAAAAAGATGTTGACTATCTCGATATTTATGAAAATGTTGATGACGGTATGTACATAAAATCAACTTTGAGTATTGAGACCTCAAGTGGACCTATAGATTGCCTAGTTTACATTGCCTCAGATAACAATTTAGGGTCGCCACAGGAGGAATATATTGATCGAATCAATTCAGGCATCAAGAGTGCTAATTTACCTGCTGAATACGTACAAAAATCAATTAGGCCATTTATTCCTGAGAGCTAGAGAATCGCTTTTAGTTCTTCATTCATGTAGCAGTCGACAACGAGATGATAACGGTCTTCACTGCTGTTATTGCTGACTGAGTGAGGTTTAGTCACATCTAAGTAATAGAAGCGCCCTACTTCTAGATTAAGCCTCTCTCCTCTCTCGTCTTCATCGTTTTCATACATTGTGAACACAACCTCACTATTGGTGCGAATCGGAATATGAATTCTGACTATTTTTTTGCTCTCAATATCCTGATCGATGTTGTCGTTATGTTTACGTAGGGATTTTCCTGCAGCAAGCTTCATAAAGCGGATTCTTTCAAACTGGCATGGCAATCTGGAAATGATTTCGCGAATAGGACTCATAACCGGCTCATTAGCCAAACTAGTCCACTCCAATTTAGAGCCAATATTTATATCACTTTTTACAAACCCTGGCTTGTATATATCAGAAGGGTTAGGGCCGTAACCGTGAAGAGACAGAGCTGTCCAAATATTGTTATTTTTATAGGGAGCTATCTGGGTTAGCAATTGAAAATTCATGCTATCTAAATAGCTAGCCAAATGAGATAAATCATCACGAATTGGCTCTATTGATAATTCATAATTATTCATGGTAATTCTTGATTTCTATCACGATATAGTCCGTTCTAAGCCTAGATTAATTCATATATATGTTATACAATTGAAGAGTTTCTTTTTTTAATAAAGTTAACTGTGTTCATAAAGAAAAACATTTGCCGAGCCCTATTTATTATATTGATTGCTGTTGCATCAAATGCAGAGGCATGCTCAAGTATTAATAGATATTGGGTTGCAGCAGATGATGGGAGCGATAAAGTCTGGCACACTCCTGCAAACTGGTCTTGCACTTCTGGAGGCCCTGGAGGGGCTGAAACTCCAAACGGCAATACCCCTATCGCAATTTTCGATGGTGGAAGTACAGTTGATGCAAAACTTGAAAAAAAAGTCGGAAAGATTAGAAAATTCAAAGTTCTTAATGGTTATTCAGGGACCATTGATTTAAATGGAAAGCATCTTCCTTCTAGTTCTGGACTTGTAATTAATGGTGGAA
>LUMG01000050.1_pt1 | contig 19568 bp, 18 predicted proteins | sample 729691 | NCBI WGS metagenome assembly LUMG01 (sample SAMN03860269, study PRJNA289734) | marine metagenome | biome: seawater column; feature: ocean; material: water; isolation source: Red Sea water column Station 34 - depth 50m | place: Saudi Arabia: Red Sea | collected 2011-10-15 | depth 50 m
ATATTTCTACACTTCTTATTAGTACAGATGGTTTTGCTGGGGGCAGTACAACGAAGCTTGAATTAATCGCAGAGGCGATTACTGACTTTAAAACCTCAGGCAAGAAAGTGATTGCTTACAGTGCTCAGGGTTATGGAACCGCACAATATTATATTGCTTCATATGCCGATGAAGTCCATCTTCATGACTATACCGTCGTATTCATTGATGGATACAGAAGGGTAAGAACTTACTATAAGTCATTCTTTGATAAATTCTTGATTGATGCAAATGTCTTTAAAGTGGGTGAATATAAAGCATTTGTAGAGCCATATTTTAGAGATGATATGTCTGAGGAAGCAAAAGGTAATGTCATTGAGTGGATAACAGTTTTGTGGGATGGGTATCTAGAACAAGTATCTGAGGCAAGAGGTATATCAGCTGAATCCTTAAAATACTTCATTGATAACCCAGAACTTGCTGCGAAAGAATCAGGCGGTGACTTTGCAAAAGCAGCCATCGAATATGGAATCATTGATCAATTATCCAATAGAAGAGAATTCAGAGACTATTTGTATTCAATTGCACCTGGGGAAGAAGAGGACGAACTCAATATCGTAGGTATGAAGAAATATATGAACTCAGTTGAAATGGATCCTCTATTTGAAGAAAGTGAGTCCAATGTTGGGGTCATCATAGCAAAAGGATCCATAGTGGATGGTTCGGCAGGCCCAGGCAGTATTGCAGGTGATGATTTCGTGAAACTTGTTAGAAAGGCTTACAAAGATGAGACAGTCAAAGCCCTGGTTCTCAGAGTGGACAGTGGAGGAGGAAGTGCATATGCATCTGAGGTCATAGCAGACGAGCTGGAGAAGTTTAGAAACTCTGGAAGACCAATCATTGCATCAATGGGAGGTGTTGCAGCTTCCGGTGGTTATTATATATCAACACCAGCAGACAAGATTCTAGCTGAAAGGCACACCATCACAGGATCAATCGGAGTTGGTGGGTTTATTCCAACTTTTGAAAGGGCTCTTGAGTATATTGGAATCAATGAAGATGGAGTCTCAACAGTTGATATCACTACATCGGTTGCAGAATCTTTGACTGAAAGAGACAAAGCTCTGTTCCAAATGGGCACAGATCTGGTTTATGAAAAATTCATTTCTAAGGTTGCTGACAACAGAGGTGTGACGAAAGAAGAGATCGATGATATAGCAAGAGGTAAAGTCTGGATTGGATCAAAAGCATTAGAGATTGGATTAATCGATGAAATTGCAGGCATTGATCGCGCTATAGAACTTGCAGCTGAATTAGCCGAGATCAATGATGAAGAGCTTGGTGTAAAAAGAATCAATCGTGACACAAATATTGATTCATTCTTTTCAGGCATGATGGCTAATATTTCTTCATATATTATTAAAATTACAGGGCTAGATTTCTTTTATAAAAAGAATGGAATCATGAATGAGATTGAAGAATCTTTGAATGAGCTATCCATGTTAAATGATCCTAATGGGATCTATATGAAGTGTTTCTGTGAGCTAGATTAGACCTGCTTCTAATCTGGCAGCTTCAGACATCATTTCCATGCTCCATGGTGGGTCTAGAACCAGCTCAACCTTAACAGATTCAACTCTTGGTAACATTTCTATACGTTCTTGTATGTCAGCTACGAGAACGTCTGCCATTCCACAACCTGGAGCAGTAAGCGTCATGTCAACTTCAATCACGAAGTTATCGTTTTCAGACTTATCAAGCCTGCAATCATAAATTAGACCTAAATCAACTACATTGATTGGGATTTCTGGATCAAAAACAGTTTTCATTTGGTCCCAAATCTTTTCTTCAAACTCATCATCTGTGATGTTATCTGGCAGAGTAGGGGGTTTCTCAACCTCCTTTCCTATCGCATCTGCATTTGTGCCATTGATCCTGAACATGCCCTCTGTTGTATAAACAGTATAAGAACCACCGAGTGCCTGCATGATTTGGACTTCAGTGCCTTCTTTGAGTATTTCTTTTTCACCATAAGGCACAGAGATCACCTCACAATCTCTTGAGAGGCTAATTAGCTTGTTTGTTTCATCTGTAGTATTCATTTCAATAATTCAAAAGCAGTTTTCCATGGTAATGTCGCACAAGTGATTCTAGATGGGTAGTTATTTATTTCTTCTAAGCAATGCAAAGCTTTTGGAAACTTATGATTGCATAATGAACCGTCATTGATTGCATTTTGAACTTCCTTTATAAACTCAAGTCCATCATTTAGATCCATTCCCTCTGAATGCTTCATTAGGATTGATGCCGAGGCAGAACATATAATGCAGCTGACACTCTCAAACCAAAGCTCGATTGCCTTTGATGGGTCAATTGATTGATAAACAGTGATTTTATCACCACACAGCGGGTTAAAGGTTTCATGACTTGAAAAAATCTTTTTTGGTTTACCAAAATGGTAAGGATTATGACTCAGCTCAATGAGTTCTTTTTTGTATAGTTCAGAGACCATTACTTCAGCATCTTAATTGCGAGCTTAATTGCATCGATTAACTTATCAACTTCTGAGTGATTGTTATAAATACTAAACGATGCTCTGACCGTGCCTGGTACCCTATAAAAGTCCATCAAAGGCATGGTGCAATGGTGACCAGTTCGAACTGCTATTCCTTTTTGATTGATTATTGTTCCTATGTCATGCGGATGCAATCCATCAATAACAAAAGAAATAATTGCTGATTTATTGGACGCATTACCAATAATTCGAACCCCTTCAATCTCTTCTAGCTTCTCCAATGCATAATCATGAAGACTCATCTCATGCTGATGAGCAAGATCTCTATCAAGCCCATTTATAAAGTCAATTGATGCACCTATACCGACAGCACCAGCAATATTTGGAGTACCTGCTTCAAACTTATGAGGAAGATCATTGTATGTTGTTTCCTCAAAGGTCACTTTTAAAATCATTTCTCCACCAAACTGATATGGATCAATTTCATTGAGTATGTTTTCTTTTCCATAGAGAACACCAATGCCTGTAGGACCAAAAATCTTATGTCCAGAGAATAAATAGAAATCACAATCTAATTTTTGAACATCAATAGGAAGATGCCCTGCTGCTTGAGCTCCATCAATGACGGTAATGACATCATGCGATTTTGCAATCTCGATAATATCTTCTACTGGATTGATGGTTCCGAGTGTATTGGAAAGGTGAACAATTGAAATGATTTTTGTCCTACTTGAGATCATATTTGCATATTCATCGATCAATAATTCACCATTTTTATTGATTGGAATGACCTTTAATACAGCACCAGTTCTCTTGCATAATTCCTGCCATGGAACAATATTTGAGTGATGTTCCATTGATGTTATGAGAATTTCATCATCCTTTTGTACGAGATTTGTAACAGAACTCGCAATGAGGTTGATTGAATCAGTCGTTCCTTTTGTGAAAATGATTTGATGCACATTGGGTGAATTTAAGAATTCTGCAACCTTTACTCTGGCATTTTCATAAGCTTCTGTAGCTCTAACGCTTAAAGTATGAACACCTCTGTGTACATTAGAATGATCATTTTCATAATAGTCTTTGATGGCATTGATAACAGATTTAGGTTTTTGTGTTGAAGCTGCGTTATCGAGATAAATAAGATCTTCCCCATTGATTTTTTGATCCAATATAGGGAATTCATCTCTTATTTTATTTAATACTTCTTTTTTCTTAGTATTCATAACATCAAGTCTCATGATTGCTGAGAATCAGTTCATCAATATATTCTTTTATCCTTCTTGATTTAATTTGAGATGTTAGTTCATCAATGAAAGACTTTATTAGGAAGTCTTTCGCATCATATTCATTGATGCCTCTGGTTTTAAGGTAAAAAAGTTTCTCTTTATCAAGTGATCCCGATGTCGCGCTGTGAGAGCATTCTGTATCATCATTATAAATCTCTAAGATTGGTACAGTTGATATCTTGGAGTCATCAGAAAGCAATAGGTTTTTATTTTGCATAAAAGCCGATGTTTTCCTTCTTTCTTTTGCCACCCTAACTTTTCCGAAAAAAGACCCAGTGGCGTGATCATTAATGACGCCTCTAAAATTTACTGAACTGAAGGATTTGTCTGATAAATGATCAATCACAACATTATGATGAGATGATCGCTTAGCAGAAGGCATAAATAGGGTAGAGCATGAAACATGAGAATCTTCACCATTCAATTTAAGATGATTCAGTGAGCTTGCAGAATCAGCACCCAGATCTAAGTTAAATATTTTGACGTCAGTATTGCTGTCCTGATTGAGGTTAAGATTGTTAATCAAATGGCTATTATTTTGCGGATGATTGATCTTGTAATAGTCTAGTGAAGAATCTTTGGCACAATTGATATCAATACAGTGATTTATGATTGAATCATTTAATTGAAGTTGTTCTTCTACAATCTTGATAGAGCTATTTTCTGCAAGATTAATATTTATTCTTGGTGCGACATTTATATTTTGATTCGGCACATGAATAATATGCAGAAGTCTTTGAACATGTTGATTCATAGCAGTGTCAATTAAGAGAGCATCTCTGCTGACAATATTATTGAGCAGAAGAGGTATCGCCTGTCTCTTAGATTTATTATCGATGCTGAAAATAGATCGGTTCTTCTCTGAATATTGGTGGTTCAGGATTTTTATATATTCTGGTATTTCCTCATCGCAAAAGAACATCCCTGCATGAAAATATATTCTGATTGAATCTTCAAAAGCTGTATTTATATCAAAGTCTTTGTGAGATGAATTTAGATTTTTAAAATCTTTCTCAAGAAAAGCATCCAGCATCGAATCAAGCTTTGTATTTCTCCATGTCGCAGTTCTTGATAACTTAGGGTAAACCTTCTTATATTCTTTGAACGCAGACTCTCTTTCATGAGTCATCCAGTCAGGAAGATCATGGCCATCATTTTTGATGAAGTTTTGGATTCCATTCATATGATTTTCTTGATTCAAGGATTGGTAAGCCATTCGTATCCTCGTTTTTCAAGATCCTTAGCCAGCTGAATGTCACCCGTTTTTATAATCACACCATTATGAAATACATGAACATAATCTGGAGTAATGTAATTAAGTAGACGCTCGTAATGTGTGATGATCAATGATGAAGTATTTTTATTTCTAAATGCATTCACACCTGATGCAACGACTTTCATTGAATCGATATCAAGACCTGAATCAGTCTCATCAAGAATTGAGAGGGTGGGTTCAAGCATTAGCATTTGCAGTATTTCATTGCGTTTCTTTTCCCCTCCAGAAAATCCTTCATTGACACCTCTGGATAGAAATTTCTGCTCTATTTCAACCATCTTTGATTTCTCTTTGAGATCAATCAGAAAATCACTAGCAGACAGCTCTTCAAGGCCATTGTATTTTCTCTTTGCATTGATCGCAGCCTTTAAGAAAGCTGTATTCGAAAGACCAGGAATTTCAATTGGATATTGAAAGCCAAGGAAGACACCAAGATTGGATCTTTCTTCAATTGGAAGGTCATTCAAATCATGATCCATGTAAGTTATTTCTCCTGATTTAATTTTGTAATCAGGATGTCCTGCAATTGTTTTCGCTAGTGTACTTTTACCGGAACCATTTGGCCCCATGATGGCGTGTGTCTCACCAGATTCAATTTCAAGATTAAGACCATTAATAATGGGTGTACTGGCAACATCTACATGAAGATCTTTTATTGATAGGATTTTAGCCATTAGCCGATCGCTCCTTCTAAGTTGACTTGCAACAATGCTCTTGCCTCTACAGCAAACTCCATGGGCAGTTCATTGAGCACTTCTTTGCAGAATCCGCTTACAATTAGCCCAATGGCATCTTCCTCACTGATTCCCCTTTGCATACAGTAGAACAATTGTTCGTCTGCAATCTTAGAGGTTGTTGCTTCGTGCTCAAGAATTGAAGATGAATTCATTACATCTATTGATGGGAATGTATGCGCTCCAGCATTGCTTCCAATGAGCAACGAGTCACATTGTGTGAAGTTTCTAGAGTTCTTCGCACCTTTTGACATAGTGACTTGTCCTCTATAAGTATTTTGTGACGATTTTGCAGAGATCCCTTTGCTTATAATTTTACTCTTGGTGTCCTTTCCAAGATGGATCATTTTTGTTCCTGTATCAGCCTGTTGAAGATTGTTTGTGAGTGCAATCGAATGGAATTCACCTGTTGAATTATCGCCTCTCAAGATGCAACTTGGGTATTTCCATGTAATCGCGGAACCCGTTTCAATTTGTGTCCAACTGATTTTTGAATTTTCTCCTTTGCAGTCACCTCGTTTGGTAACGAAATTATAAATACCGCCTTTTCCATCTTCATCACCTGGATACCAATTTTGAACGGTTGAGTATTTTATCTCTGCATCCTTATGAGCCACTAACTCTACAACGGCTGCGTGTAGTTGATTTTCATCCCTCATAGGAGCGGTACAACCTTCCAGGTAGCTTACATAGCTTCCTTCTTCAGCAACTATTAATGTTCTCTCAAACTGTCCAGTTTTTGCTTCATTGATTCTAAAATAAGTGGAGAGCTCCATTGGGCATCTAACACCTTTTGGAATATAAACAAAAGTCCCGTCTGAGAAAACAGCCGAATTCAGAGCTGCGAAATAGTTATCCTTTACGGGGACAACAGTGCCAAGATATTTTTCAATAAGTTCTGGATGATCTATCGCTGCTTCAGAGAAAGAACAAAAGATAACACCTGCCTCTGCCAGTTTGTCTTTGAATGTGGTTACCACTGAAACACTATCAAATACTGCATCAACTGCTACCCCTGCCAATTTAGCTCTCTCATGGAGTGGAATACCAAGTTTTTCATATGTCTCAAGTAGCTTTGGATCCACTTCTTCGAGTGATTTTGGTCCATCGTCATTCTTGGGTTTCGAAAAATATGAGATGGCTTGATAATCAATTGGGTCAATCGATAGCTTTGCCCAATCGGGTTGAGGCATTTTCTTCCAATGATTAAATGCCTTTAATCGCCATTTAAGAAGAAACTCTGGCTCATTTTTCATTTTGGAAATCAGTGTCACAACCTCTTCATCCAGACCTGGAGGTATGGTCTCAGATTCAATTTCCGTGGTAAAACCATATTCATATGATTTATTCAGGAACTCATTGATCTCTTTATTTTTATTATCTATATCACTCATTTGGTTTTTTCTTCGTCAAAATATACTCAATGGTTTTCTCGTGATACTGGTATGTTTGTACTGATAAAATGCTCAATCCGAGTGGGCTGTATTAAATCTCCAAGGGTTATATCATTCAATGCCCATTGAACCCTCTGATTGATCATTTGCCAGGCATTGCCAATGTTACAAAAATCCTCAACTTGACATTGATCGTCATCACTAGAGCACTGTGTGATTGAGAGATCACCATCAATTTTTTTTAATAAAACAGCAACAGAGAGATCTTTCGTATCATCTCCCAATGCATATCCACCGGATGCACCTTGCTTTGATATCACCAGATTCTTCCTGTTGAGTTTTTTAAGAATCTTTTGTGTGGTAGGCAATGAAATATGAGTCTCACTGGCGATTTCCTTCGCAGTGAGCAATTTTTTATCATGCAGTGCAAGATTTGCAAGTATCAAGACTGCATAATCAGTCATCTTAGTTATTCTAAGCATGAAATACCTTAACCCATTTAAATAGTACTATTTTAGTACGATATAGTCTCATAATCAATATGTATAGGAGTAGGGTGCAATTTGATATGTGATTGGGAATCAATAATGTATAATCTGACCAGTAAATTTTAGGAGATGAAAAATGGATCTAAGTTCATTGAACTCAATAGCACAATCAATGGTTGCTCCCAACAAGGGGATACTTGCTGCGGACGAAAGCACGCCAACCATTGGAAAACGATTTGCCACAATTGATACAGAATCAACTGAAAGCAATAGACAAATCTATCGCAATTTACTTTTCACGAGCCCGAATGTTTCAGAGTATATAAGTGGTGTTATTTTATTTGATGAAACCATCAGACAATCGACTAATGATGGAACACCATTTGCAGAGCATCTCACGTCTCTTGGGATTGTTCCAGGCATCAAAGTGGATAAAGGCGTTAAAGGCATCCCTTTTTGTGATGGAGAAACCGTTACAGAGGGATTGGATGGGCTAGATGAAAGATTGGATGAGTATTACGAGCTTGGTGCAAGATTCGCAAAATGGAGAGCTGTTATTAGCATTTCAGATGATTTGCCTTCAAAGAATTGCATCAGATTGAATGCACATGCTTTGGCAAGATATGCCGCACTCTGTCAGCAAGCACAGATCGTTCCAATTGTAGAGCCTGAAGTTCTGATGGATGGAACTCATGATATCGATAGATGCTTTGATGTTACATCAGAAGTTTTGCAAGAAGTTTTTGCCGAATTAAATAATCAACAAGTTGCTTTAAATGGGATTGTACTCAAGCCAAACATGGTTATTTCAGGGATGGATGCTGCCAATAGAGCAGATATTCCCACTGTGGCAAGTGCAACCGTGAAATGCTTATCTGAAAATGTTCCTGATGAAGTTCCTGGTATCGCATTCTTATCCGGAGGTCAAACCTCGGAAGAAGCGACAGCACATTTGAGCTCGATGAATGAAATGGGCCCACATCCTTGGCAGTTAACATTCTCCTATGGCAGAGCCCTACAGGCCGAACCACTGAAGGTATGGTCTGGAGTGGATGGAAATATTGAGGCAGCTCAAGAGGCTTTCATTAAACGCTCAAGGCTTAATAGTCTGGCCAGAACAGGAAATTACCATCCGCAAATGGAAGAAGCATAAGTTTCTTAGATCTATGATTAAAAATATTCTTTTGCTCCTAGCATTCATTTCAATGCCGAGTGTCAGCTTTGCTGATTCCAGTCTTTTACCTAATGAAATGATTACAACATCGATTAACAGTATGAATGATCAACTGGGTGATCAAGAAAATAAAAAAAGACTCGAAAACAATAAAGAAGAGCTCTATTCAATTATTGATTCCACACTGTCACCTTATTTTCAAAAACAGTATGCTGGGAGATTGGTACTAAACAAGCATTGGGGAAAGACAACAAGTGATCAGAGATCTCGATTTACAGAAGGGCTTTATCAATCTTTGGTTAAATCATACGCACTCACTTTGCTCAATTTTGATGTCAGCAACATCGAAGTTTTACCAATCGAAGAAATCACTGCTCAAACAAAAAAACTAACGGTCAAGTCTGAGGTGTTATATCAAGGTGAAATCATACCCATGAATTTTAGTTTTGGTCTGTTTAGAGATGGTTGGAGGTTTTTTGATGTTCGCATTGAAGGCGTTTCTTACATCAAAAATTACAGAAATCAGTTTGATGCTGAAATCAATGCAATTGGAATTGATGCTGTGATTCAGCGCTTGGAATCAGAAAACTAAAAATCCTCAAAGTCTATATCTGCAAACTCGTCAACTTCCTCAGTAACACCATTATTCATTTTATAATTTCTGTTTTGTATATAGGAATCTCTCAGATACTGGTAAGGATCATATGATCCATAAAGCTCGTCCTCTAGAGCAGATAAATCTGAACGCTCTTGAATTTTATCGATGATTTTGAGCCCATATCTGGAAACACCATTGTCTATGTAGCTGATTGGGTTGAAAACATTATCTATCAAATCACCAAAACCATGACGAACAGTATATGGACCTAAAAACGGGGTCATGATGTAAGAACCTTGATCAACTCCCCATACACCAAGAGTTTGTGCAAAATCTTCGTCATTTGCATTCAAGCCCATTTTGGAGGCAGGATCCAAGATGCCCAGTAACCCAATTGTGCTATTGATGGTGAATCTGAATAAGCCTTCTATAGATTCCAAAGGTTTTCCTTGAAGCAGAAGATTGACAATGGTAATTGGATATTCAGCATTGTTAAAAAAATTAATAAAACCAGATTGAACGGGCTCTGGGATGATTACATCATAACCATCTGCGACAGGCTCAAGGACTGCTTTATCCAGATCTTCATTGAATTCAAAGATACCTCTGTTGGTCTTTTCATATGGGTCTGAATCATCCGGTGCCAATGGCCCTTGGTAAGAGCAGCCACTGATGAGAATCAATACTGGGAGCAAAATAATTTTTAATTTTCTCTTCATCTGCGATTTTTATTCATTTCGTCTAGATATTCTTCAACTTCATTCAGTCTTGCGATGAATTTCGCTGTTTGGATATCAGTAATGGGCTTCATTGTAAGTGCAATTTTAAGTTGTTCAATAGCCTCTTGGAAATTTCCTATGCTCAAATAAAACTCTGCCATATAGGAAAAGGCCTCAGCTTTTTCTCCAGCATTATTTGCAGCATTTGCAATTAAGCGTATCTGATAGGGTGTGGGTATTTTGTTATTGAAAAGATCCAAGAGAATTTCATGAGCTTTTTTTGGGTCACCATAGCTCATTTCCAGTTCTGCATATTTGATAGTGAGGGGAATATTCCTGGGTGACAATTGAAGCCTCTTATTCAAATGATCAATGGCTTCATTTGGCATATTTTTTCCGATCATTAAATCTGCATAAAGAATATGGAAGTGACCAAACTCATGTTTTTCATCAAGGAATCTATTAATAATTGGTTCAGCATCATTGACCAGTCCTAGCCTGACAAGAGACAGCGCCAAACCATAAAGATTTCCAATCTGACGATTCGATAAATCATCAGTGGATTTATCTTCATTGGATTTCTCGAAGAAGTACTCATAACTCTTTTCAGGAGTGGTGCTATATAGGTACCTAATTCTTGCTTTACTTAGTTCAAATCCCAACGATTCATCTTTTCTCTCAACCGTCATGCGTCTCGCTTGCTTTTTCGCAGCAGCTGAACGATTGACTGATGTTGGGTGTGTTCTGAGAAACTCAACAGATTGAGCATTCCTTGGGTCAGAACCAGTGGATAACTTTTCAAAGAACTCAGACATAGCATAAGGATCATAACCTGATAGGCCTAATGTCTTTATTCCAATTGCATCTGCTTCGATTTCCATATCTCTGGTGAAGTCGATTTGATTTTGAGTCATTAAAGATGGCGCAATCATCGTTCCTGCCTCAATGACTTCGCTACTTCCAGTCGCTGCACCCAAAAGGATTGCTCCAAGGAGTATCAGGCCACCTTGTATAGAATTCGGAACTTGATCACCAATCTGTCTGGATATATGCCTTTGAGTCACATGACTGATCTCATGTGCAACCACAGATGCAAGCTGACTTTCATTGTCAGCAGCCAGGCAAAGCCCATTGTGGATACCAATGTAACCTCCTGGCATTGCAAATGCATTGATTGAATTCTGTGGCACAAAGAAATAGTTAAATTGAAAATCACCATCTTGTACCTTTGAAGACAATTTATTTCCAAGGTCCTGAATATATTCATTCAATAGAGGATCTTCAACGACCTGACCTTGTTGTCTCATGTTTCTGAAATATGCTCTTCCAATTGCTGGCTCATCCAATTTAGATAAGTAAACATCACTCGGACTTCCCAAGTCAGGTAACTCAATATCTGCCTGCACTTGTCCGAACAAAAGCAATGTGCAAGTGAAAACTGATATGGCTTGTTTCATATTATTTTAGTTTTTGTCGAGTGTATCGAGAACCGCTTGTGCGTGACCTTTGACTTTTACCTTCCTCCATTCTTCAACCAAAATTCCCTCATCATTGATTAAAAATGTACTTCTCTCAATCCCCATATATTTTCTTCCATACATATTTTTCTCTTTGATTACATCAAAAAGTTTGCATAGTGATTCACTTTCATCAGAAATCAGATGAAATGGGAAGTTGTACTTGGTTTTAAATTTTTCATGAGAAGCAACTGAATCTCTAGAAACACCAAATATGACCGCATTGCATTGGGTAAATTTTTTATAAAGATCTCTAAAATCTTCACCTTCTTTTGTGCATCCTGGCGTGCTGTCTTTTGGATAAAAATATATGACTATATTCTTTCCGATTAGATCAGTTGATTTTATTTCTGATCCATCATCCAGAGTTGATGTAAATGCAGGTATTTTTTTTCCAATTTTTACTTTAGACATTTCTTCCTCATTAATTAGATGTTTTGATTACTGAGTCTAGTATACTTGTTCACAAATGAGTCAAACAGCTATACATGACATATAGGTATTAGACATTAACTTTAAGTTCTCAACTATGAATATAAGATGAAATTAATACTCGTTACAATACCAATTCTTATTATGACTTCCTGCTCGTTTTTTGAAGCACCTGTCCAAACATGCGAGGAAATTCAAGAATATCAGTCCAGTGTTTCCATTCCACAACTACTATTGCCTCAAGCTCTAATAGAAATCCAAAAAAGATCATCATTCGATATGTCTGATCTATCAACAGGTAATAGCATCAGCAGGGAAGACTACTTGCCCATACTGGAAGACTTACCTGAGACCAGTCCGATAAAGAATATTTCTGGAGATGATTTATCGGAGCTACTTGATCTTATCGATGAAACCATTGATGGAAGAAACAATATTGCCACTCAGAATCAGATCATCTCAAAAGTCTCGCAGAATGTTGATTCAAATCGACAGATTATCTGCTTGGAGGAATCGCCCAATTATTTTTCTGAAGGCTTGCCTTCCAGGAAAGATATCTCAAAAGAAGCAATCGATGAAGATGATTCATCTTGGTGGCAGAGAATAAGAGAAAGAAGATCAGAGAGAAAAGCAAAACGTTCTGACTGAAATCATCTTTTTAACATCCCCATTTGCTTGGATATAATTCCCAACATTACCTCATCAGAGCCGCCACCAATCGATCCAAGTCTGGTATCACGATAAGCTCTAGCAACAGAACTTTCCCACATGAATCCCATTCCACCCCAGTACTGAAGGCATGCATCGGTTAATTCTCGGCCAAGTCGACCTGACTTGAGTTTTGCCATCGAAGCTTTAGTCAGAACATCTTTTCCGTCTATGTATTCCTCAACAGCTAGGTATGTCAAAGCCCTCAATAGTTCGACTTCAGTTTGAAGTTCTGCAAGGCGGAAGTGTACAGCTTGGTTGTCAATGATGGGCTTACCAAAAGTCTCTCTTTGTTTTGTATACTCAATGGTATCTTGAATGATGTCTTCATAGCCTTTCAAAGCTGCAGCTGCAGCATATAATCTTTCTTCTTGAAATTGCATCATCTGGTACATAAATCCTTTGCCTTCTTCACCAATGAGATGACGTTGAGGAACCCTGACGTTGTCAAAAAATATCTGTGCAGTATCTGAAGAATGCAATCCAAGTTTTTTCAGCGGTTCAGATAGGCTGACACCTTTTGTATCTGAAGGCACAATGATCAAGGATTTGTTTTGGTGCATTTGACCATCGCTTGTATTGGCCAACAAGCAAAAATAATCGGCTTGTGTGGAATTTGAAATCCACATTTTTGTGCCGTTAATGACATAGTCATCACCATCTTTCTTCGCCTCAGTTTTAATCGATGCAACATCAGAGCCTGCATGAGGCTCACTCACAGCAATAGATGTTACGACATCACCCGATATTGCTGGTGCAAGAAATTCATTGCAAAGCTCTTCGCTTCCAAATTTTGCCAATGCCGGGGTAGACATGTCAGTTTGTATACCTATGCCCGTTGAGACACCTGCAGCTCTTACCCTGCCCATTTCTTCAGCAAAGACGATTGAGTAGCTATAGTCGAGCCCTAGACCACCATATTTCTCAGGTTTATTGATTCCAAGCATCCCAAGATCGCCCAATTTCTTGAACAACTCATGTGCAGGGAATATGCCTTCGGCTTCCCATTGGTCAACATATGGATTGATTTCATTGTCTACGAACTTAGCAGCAGTTTCTCTGATACTCTTGTGTTCATCTGTCCATTTCATATTTGGTTCCTCACTTTCTTGTGCCTTGTTCTGGCGGATCCTCTGGTTCACCAGCAAAGCATTGTGCTATAGACATCCAATGCTCAGATATTTTTCCATTAACTTCAAGGTCTGTGTCTTTAATATTTCTATTTTGAGTCACAACGTGGCAAAAATCACTGGCTTTGCCCTTAATTGATTCCATATTGTTTATATCGTTAAAAGACCAAACATCCCCACTCGGAGAAATCAGTTCTAAATATGGAAAGATTTCAGGAACATCTAATTTTCTGTTTCTGAATGTCCATTTAAATGTTTTTATGCCGATTTGAACAATATGTTCTATGTCATCAGTGTAATTTCGATCGAGGTTCAGCAAATCATAAATCGCTTGTGTGTGAGACCATGTTTCCATATATCGCGCTATCATAAACATTCGTGCGCTCATATCTGGACCAAACCATTGGCATCTCTCATCAGGATCAGCACCTTCAAATATTGTTGTCATTTCTTGATTTGATTTTTTCCATGCATCAATCATTGAAGATTGTTCATGGATGGCCAATCTATCAAAGACAAGCTTTGCTCGTTTGAGAGAATTTGTTTCATTTGAGAATGCTTTGAATAGAAATGATGCTTCCCGATTAAACTTATCCTTATCTTGATGAGAATAGATGGTCATGCGGTCAAAGTAGAGTAGATGAGAAATAATTATTTCTGGGGACCAAGATTTAAAGGATGTTTCTTTGCTCCAGGTCAGTGGATCCAAATCAATAAGCAATGATTCTATTGACAGCGCTTCATTCCTTATTGATGAGATTATTTTTTCCATGATTGATTATGCGAATAATGACTGGTAATATTTCATCAAATATATTACCAACAAGCGATATCAAATGGAAATAAAAAAGATAAAGCGAAAAATTGTCTCAAAATTAGACAAGCAAAATAATCAATATGAGATCAATTCGAATGAAATGATCAGTAAGCTTAAAGATATTGATGCATTGCTTGATGAGGCTGAGTTGGGTGGTGGCACACATCATCATGAGCGTTTGGCAAAAAAAGGAAAAATGTCGATACGCGAGCGCATATTTAATGTTCTTGATCCCGATACCCCTTTTTTGGAGATCAGCCCACTCGCTGCTTATGACTCTGACTATGCTATTGGAGGAGGCTGTGTTGCTGGGATTGGTGTAATCAGTGGTGTCGAATGCGTTATTTTTGGAAATGATCCGACTGTCCTTGCAGGCGCATTGACTCATTATGCATCAAAAAAATGGGGTCGTTGCATCGAGATTGCAAGAGACAATGGCATTCCTTATATCAGTTTTGTGGAGTCTGCAGGGGCTGATTTACGCATCAATCCGATGTCCAAGGAAAAGCCTTGGAATATTGGGACCGGACATTTCGCTGAAACAGGTAGATGGTTCTATGAAATGACCGAACTTTCTAAGATGAGAATCCCAACGATTGCTGTGGTCTTCGGTTCATCTACTGCAGGGGGTGCCTATCAACCTGGTATGTCTGATTACAATATCTTCATCAAAGAGCAGTCAAAAGTATTTCTGGCTGGGCCACCATTGGTCAAAATGGCCACTGGTGAAGAGTCAGATGATGAAACATTGGGCGGAGCACAAATGCATTCTGAAGTTTCTGGCTTATCTGATTATCTCGCTGAAGATGAAATGGATGCGCTTAGAATTTGTCGAGAGGTTGTCTCTCATCTGAATTGGAAGAAAGCCGAAGCGGACCCTCAAGTGAGATCAGAGAGCCCGGCTTATGATTCAGAAGAATTATTGGGACTGGTGAGCCCAGACTTAAAAACCCCGTTTGATATAAAAGAGGCCATTGCCAGGTTTGTGGATGGTTCAAGATTTGAAGAATTTAAACCTTTGTTTGGCCCGACTATAGTTACTGGCTGGGCAGAAGTTCATGGATATCCAGTTGGAATTGTGGCTAACAATGGCGCAATATACCCAGATTCTGCTCAAAAAGCCGCACACTTTATTCAGTTGTGTAACAAAACGAATACACCAATAATATTTTTACAAAATGTGACTGGCTTTCTTGTTGGTAAAGAGTTTGAAAGAGATGGAATTGTTAAAAAGGGTTCTCAAATGATCAACGCAGTTTCCAACTCTACAGTGCCTCACATCACAATAATACTAGGTGCCTCATACGGAGCAGGTACATATGCAATGTCTGGTAGAGCCTTTAATAATCGATTCACCTTTCTATGGCCATCTGCAAAGATCGCTGTTATGGGTGGGAAACAGATTGCAGGGGTTATGTCCATGGTAAGAAGGGCTCGTGCAATGAGAAAAGGCGAAGACTTTGATGAGAAACAAGACAAGTTCATAACAGAAGCAGTTGAAAAACTTCAAGATCAAGGATCCTTGGCATTGGAAGCAACCGGTCTAATCAGTGACGATGGAATCATTGATCCTCGAGATACAAGAACGGTACTGGGGATTTGTCTATCTGTTGTCGGCAATAAATCAATTGAAGGGACGGAAGAATATGGAGTCTTTAGATTGTGAATAATTTTTCAACATTGCTTGTAGCAAACCGAGGAGAAATCGCCTCAAGGGTGATCAGGACAGCTAAAAAGATGGGTCTTAAAACCGTTGCAATTTATACAGAAGCAGACAGGCATTCGCCATATGTAATGGATGCTGATTTATCAGTAAAGATAGAATCATCTTATCTTGATTCGGATGCCATTATTTCTGCAGCAAAGACAACGGGCGCCGGCGCCATACATCCGGGTTACGGATTCTTATCTGAGAATCATGATTTTGCTACAAAGATTCAAGATGAAGGGATCATATGGGTTGGGCCCAATTCTGATTCGATCCAAATCATGGGGGATAAAATAGAAGCAAAGAAACATGCCATTAAGGCCGAAATGCCAATACTTGAATCAGTGAATGATGCAGCTTCTGCAAAGGATATTGGATACCCATTAATGATTAAGGCAGCTGCCGGTGGTGGTGGAAAGGGCATGCGTATTGTCGATGATGAATCTCAACTCGATGAATCGATTAAACTTGCAAAGCAAGAAGCAATGAATGCATTTGGAGATGATCGTATATTTATTGAAAGATACATTGAACGCTCTAGACACATAGAGGTTCAGATTATTGCAGACAAACATGGCAATGTTCTCCATCTTGGTGAAAGAGAATGCTCGATTCAAAGGAGGCATCAGAAGATCATTGAAGAAAGTCCTTCGCCTAGAATTGACTCTGAACAAAGAGACAAACTGACACAAGCATCATTGTCATTGGCAAAACAGATCAATTATGTATCCGCTGGAACCATTGAATTTCTATATGATGATGATTCTGGTGAGATCTGGTTCTTAGAAATGAACACCAGACTTCAAGTCGAGCATCCAGTAACCGAAATGGTCACAGGCATAGACATTGTTGAAATGCAGCTGAGGATAGCAGATGACCAACCAATAACTATATCTCAATCCGAAGTCTCTTTTCAGGGGCACTCAATTGAAGCAAGGATATATGCTGAAGATCCAGCAAATGATTTTCTCCCCTCAAACGGAAGACTCATTGCAGATCGAAATCGCGATGACAAAAATATTCGATGGGATACAGGTGTATCTGAAGGGATGATGATCGGTACTGATTTTGACCCTATGCTAGCAAAAGTGATTTCTCATGATGAATCCAGAGAACTCGCTGCAGCAAAACTCAGAAAAGAGCTAGAAAACTGTCATTTCGGTGGATTTGTAAATAACATCGAGTTTCTAATAAATATTCTGGGCAATCAGAGTTTTTTAAACGGTGATACGACCACAGATTTTATTGCTCGTTACAATCCACCTCGATCGATAGAAATCGATTCGAATGAAACGAACTTTCTACTAATGGCAACCACATTGTGGTTACAACATAAAAACCGATCCAATGCCGTTGTTTTGGGCCACATTCCATCTGGCTGGCACAATGCAAGACTTCCATATCAACAGAATTCATTTGAATTGGATGAAACAGAACTCACAGTTCGATACAAAAGGCAGAGAGACGGCTCATTTATTGATGAGAAAAATCAGGTTGCCTTCATCAATCATGTCTCAAATGAATCTATTGATATTGAATTTAATAAGTTAAGACGAAGAGTCAATATCACTCAGTATGAGAATTTGCTGCTCGTTCAACATGACAAGGGCAACAAGTTGATTAAATTGATTCCCAGGTTCAAAAATGAACAAGAGCTTATACAAAAGGGCTCATTGGTATCTCCAATGCCAGGAAAAGTCACAGAGATAAATGTGAAAACAGGAGACAAGGTTGAGAAAGGGCAGAATCTGCTTGTGATGGAGGCCATGAAGATGAATCATTCTATTTCATCAAATCAAGATGGAATCGTTGAGGAAATTTATGTCCAAGAGGGTGATCAGTTAGAAACTGGAACATCATTGTTATTCATAAAGTCCGGCGATGAGTGATACTCGATTAACTCAGAAACATCTCGAGGTGATTCAGAATTTTGAAAACCTACTAGAAGATGGTATTGCAAATCAAACAATGTCAGATATCGCTTCCAATCTCAGAGTTTCTCTTAGAACTTTGTATGAAATTGCTCCGAGTAAAGAAAAACTCGTTATATCAACAATAGATAGAATCCTAACCAATATTGCTAAACAAGCCCTTGGTTCTTTGAAAAATATGGAATCATCTGTTGATAAGTTAAGGACATTTACAAAAATTGGAAACGAGGCAGCAGGTCCAAGGATACAGAAATATGCAGTTGATCTGACCAGAATCAAAGGCGCTGATGAAATGATAAGAAGTCATGAGTCAGCATATATTGACCACATCAAGAGGCTACTAGAGGAGGCGGTTGAAAAAGATGAAATAGAGTCAGTGGATACAAGAGCAGTTGCGATTATGCTTGGGACGGTTGCGAGAATATTTTCAAAAAAGAATCATCAAGAGAAATTGGCTGCATCTGCTGAGGAATCAGCAAATATGATTTCAGGTTTAATCATTGATGGGTTGGTTAAACCAAAATGAATGCTCGAGATAACATCAGGATTGCAAATTGCAGTGGTTACTATGGCGATAAGCTTTCAGCTGCAAAAGAATTGATCGAAGGTGGTCCAATCGATTTTCTGACAGGCGATTACTTGGCCGAACTGACCATGGGTATTCTCTATTCACAAAAGCTCAAACGTGGTGAGGACATGGGCTATGTTGGAACTTTTCTTAAGCAGTACAGAGATGTTGCGAAGACCTGTCAAGCAAAAGGCATCAAGATTGTTGTCAATGCAGGAGGTTTGAATCCCAAATCAATGGCAAATGAATTGAATAAAATCAATGAAGAGTTGTCACTTGAAATGAACGTTGCATATATTGATGGCGATGACATCGTTGATGACCTTTCAACACTTCAAGATCAAGGCGAGGAATTTATTCATCTTGATAAGCATGTTCCAATAAGCTCATCTGGATGTGAGATCATTACAGCCAATGTGTATTTAGGCGCATGGGGTATCGTAAAAGCTCTTGATCTCGGTGCCGATGTTGTTATTTGCCCAAGGGTGACAGACGCTTCACTTGTGATTGGCCCAGCAGCATGGAAGTTTGGTTGGAAAAGAGATGACTTTGATAAACTCTCAGGCGCGCTAGCCGCAGGACATATTATTG
>LUMG01000147.1_pt1 | contig 19436 bp, 16 predicted proteins | sample 729691 | NCBI WGS metagenome assembly LUMG01 (sample SAMN03860269, study PRJNA289734) | marine metagenome | biome: seawater column; feature: ocean; material: water; isolation source: Red Sea water column Station 34 - depth 50m | place: Saudi Arabia: Red Sea | collected 2011-10-15 | depth 50 m
GTCCAAGGAGCTTATTTTATTAATGAAAGAATGTCATTACTCATTGCTTCTTCAAAAGATATAAAAGAAAAAAAATCAACAAATGCTGATGAATGGACAAAGGCCACCATTGATTCCCAAATTCCAGAAGTATTTCTTTCAACAAGTGAAAAATTTGTGCCTCAAATGCTAAATTTAGATATAGATGAATTTGGTGTTAACTTTTCAAAAGGTTGTTATCCAGGACAAGAAGTTGTAGCTAGACTTCATTATTTGGGTGAAGCAAAGAGGCGCTTATTTGCTTTCCAGTGCGATTCTGAAGTGCAAATAGGCGACAATTTATACTGTTCTTCGTCTAATGCTGCAAAAGCAAGAGCAGATCGATATAAAGGTAGCGGTATGGTCGTTAATAAAGTAAAATATAATTCGAAATTTTATTGTCTTGCAACGTTAGATGTTGATTTGAAAGACGAAAAAATTACTATCAATAATGAATCTGGTCAAATATTAACAAGAATTAACAATGAATAAAATATTATTAACATTAGTTGGCTTTTTTCCAAGCCTAACTTTCGCTGCTTCTAACGCTGAAAGCATTGATTTAACTTCACACGCTGCTGGTTATATTGCATTAGTTGTATTTATAGCTGCATACTTCTTTGTAATGATTGAGGAATTTACTCATTTACGAAAGTCAAAGCCAGTAATCTTGGCTGCAGGAATTATTTGGGCAATTATTGGCTGGGTTTATGCTTCTAATGGCATACCTCACGCTGCAGAAGTAGCTGTAAGGCATAATTTCTTAGAATTTGCTGAGCTGTTCTTGTTCCTTCTTGTCGCGATGACTTACATTGAGTCAATGAGAGAACGTCTCGTTTTTGATAAATTGAAAGTTTGGCTTATATCTCGAGGATTTTCATATAGGCAGCTTTTTTGGCTGACTGGAATCATAGCATTCTTTATGTCTCCAATAGCAGATAACCTAACCACTGCTCTAGTGATGGGAGCTGTTGTATTAGCTGTAGGTGCTGGTAATGCCCGCTTTATTTCTATAGGCTTTGTCAATATTGTTGTAGCAGCTAATGCGGGAGGTGCATTTAGTCCATTTGGTGATATTACGACATTGATGGTATGGCAGAAAGGTCTAGTTGATTTTCAGCAATTCTTTGTTCTATTTGTTCCATCAGCGGTTAACTACCTCATACCTGCAGGCATTATGCATTTTGCGATTAAAAATGAAAAGCCTGATGCAATTGATGAAAAGGTTGATATCAAAAATGGCGGTATTCTGATCACTGGATTGTTTCTCGTAACAATTGCAACTGCTGTGAGTTTCCACAACTTCCTTCACCTGCCACCAGCGATGGGAATGATGACGGGCTTAGGATATCTAATGATTGTCAGCTACTTTGTTAAGCGTCAAGATCCAAATGAGGAAAAATCTGAAAGATTTGACCTCTTTAGAATGGTCTCTAGAGCAGAATGGGATACGCTGTTATTCTTCTTTGGAGTGATCGTAAGTGTAGGCGGACTCGGCTTTATGGGTTATTTGGCTCTAGTTTCAGAGGCAATGTATGTGGAGTTAGGTGCGACCTATGCTAACGTCCTGGTAGGAATCTTATCTGCAATTGTTGATAACATTCCAGTGATGTTTGCGGTTCTAACAATGACTCCTGATATGTCATTGGGTCAATGGCTCCTTGTTACATTGACAGCTGGAGTTGGCGGTAGCCTTCTATCGATTGGATCTGCTGCTGGTGTTGCGCTAATGGGTCAGTCTAAAGGCTACTACACATTTGTATCCCACCTTAAGTGGATTTGGGCTATTGCTCTTGGATACGGTGCTAGTATTCTGCCATTAAATGGCGAACGCCTGATTCAAAGGTTTGTTCTGAAAAAATAAGTAACTTTATTTCAAACACACTGCCTCAAGCTGATTCAGCTTGGGTCAGTGCTGTTGCTAATTTAAACATTGTCGAGGATATCAAGACTCTTTTCAAAGAATTTCATCTAGTACAATCTCAAAAAAAATTTAACAATCTGGTAATAGCCTATGATGATCCATCAAGACTAGGCTCGGATAGATTTTGCGCTATGTTAGGCTCGACGAACCACTTTCCCCAAAGGCCAATACTTTTGATTGATATAGGAAGCGCAATGACTTTTGATATTATTGATAGTGCTGGTTTGCATCAAGGTGGCCTCATTATGCCTGGTCTAGCTTCTCTCAGAAAGAGTTTTCCTAAATTCGAAACGAGTGATTTGTCTATCCTTGGTGAAGGTTTAGCAAGTGATACAGTGAATGCATGGAAGAACGGAACACAAGCAATGCTTATATCATCAATCAATAATCAAATTGATAGATTTCAAGATAAGTACACTGATGGAGTGGTAGCAATTTGCGGCGGCACTGTTGATGAAATTAAGAGCCAATTACCTAAATCCATTCAAATCTTTGATAATCTAGTTCTTGATGGTTTGGAATGTTATAGCCAAACTATGGGATAATTGGACTTAACCATAATTTAAAATAAAAATACAATGAAAGATCATCGCGTACTGTCAGGAATGCGCCCAACTGGGCAGCTTCATTTAGGACACTATCATGGAGTTCTAAAGAACTGGGCAAGGCTTCAAAATGAGTATGACTCCTACTATTTTGTAGCTGATTGGCATGCATTCACAACTCACTACTCAGATAGAATTGATCTTGAAAAAAACGTTTCAGATATGATTGTTGATTGGCTTGCTACCGGTCTTAATCCTAATACAGCAACCTTATTTGTGCAATCTAAGGTTCCTGAACACGCAGAACTTCATTTGCTCTTATCTATGACAACCCCTCTAAGCTGGTTAGAGCGGGTCCCATCATTTAAAGATCAGCAGGAGAAGCTTAAATCTAAGGATCTCTCAACTTATGGTTTTTTAGGGTACCCACTTCTTCAAAGTGCTGACATTTTGATGTATAAGGCTGGATTGGTTCCTGTTGGTGAGGATCAGGTTGCGCATGTTGAATTTACTAGAGAAGTAGCTAGAAGATTTAATTTCGTTTATGGAAGGGAGTCTGACTTTGAGGAGAAGGCTGAGTCTGCTATTTCCAAGATGGGCAAAAAACAGGCAAAACTATACAGAGAATTAAGAAAAAACTACCAAGAAACCGGAGATGAAGAGTCACTTGTTAAAGCTAAAGCGCTTCTTGGTGAGCAGCAAAATATCACACTTGGCGATCGTGAAAGGTTATTAGGATTTGTTGAAGGTTTGGGCAAAATTATACTTACTGAGCCAGAAGCGCTCTTAACTGAGGCATCAAAAATGCCTGGACTGGACGGTCAAAAAATGTCTAAGTCATACGACAATACAATTTCTTTAAGGGAGGATCCCGAGGTAATTAAGCAAAAAGTAAATAGAATGCCAACTGACCCTGCCCGAATCAAATTAACAGATCCTGGTGATCCAAATAAGTGTCCAGTATGGCAAATGCATCAAATCTATTCTACTGAAGAAACTCGAAACTGGGTCAATGATGGCTGTACCAATGCAAAAATTGGCTGCATAGAGTGTAAAAAGCCCGTAGTTGATTCAATTGTTTCTGAGTTGGAGCCAATACAAGAAGAAATAAGCAAGTATGAATCTAATCCAAACCTCATTCAAGAGATAATTTTTGAGGGCTCGGAGAGGGCTCGAGTTGTTGCCAAAAGTACAATGGAAGAGGTTAAAGATGCTATGGGGATAACTTACTAGGACAGTCTAATAATGTCTGAAAGGATACAAAAACTCATTGCTAATGCAGGCTATGGTTCAAGACGTTGGGCTGAGAGACTCATTGAGCAGGGCAGAATATCAATTAACAAAAAACCAGCAAAGTTAGGTGATAAAGCAATCATTACTGACAAGGTCACAATTGATGGAAGGTTAATTGACCTTGGTCGATTCTCTCAAGAAGAAACAAAAGTATTGGTATTGAATAAACAGGCTGGCGTAATCTGTTCTAACAAAGATGAAGAGGGGCGAAAAAGTGTCTTTGAATTCTTACCCGATAATACTCGATGGGTCATGGTAGGCCGCCTAGATCTCAACACATCAGGTTTATTGCTTTTTACAAACAACGGCGAACTAGCCAACAAATTAATGCACCCTAGCTCTCAAATAGATCGAGAATATGCAGTTCGCGTATTAGGCAAGGTTGAAGATGAACATATCAAGATGCTCACAAAAGGTATCGACTTAGAGGATGGCTTTGCTAAATTTCATAAAGTAACTATTGGCGGTGGTGAAGGGGCCAATCGCTGGTATCACGTAGTCTTGAGAGAGGGAAGAAAAAGAGAGGTGAGAAGACTCTGGGAAGCGTTAGGCTTTAAAGTGTCTAGGCTAATAAGAACAAGATTTAGTGATATCCGACTGCCTGAAAAGTTGAGAGCAAATCAGTCTGAATACCTTAAACCTAAACAGGTTCAAGCGCTCCTAAAGTCAGTTAACTTAAAGACTTAAATCAGCCCTTTTTTCTTAACTATTTATTATTTTTTTTGAGGGGATTATCAATCTTGATATAGCTTATGTGTCAAGTATAATGGCGTCTTTAGTTATAAATTAACACAAGCCAGAATGTCTGACTATAAAAATACCTTAAACTTGCCTGCAACAGATTTTCCAATGAAGGCAAACCTTGCCAACCGAGAGGGCAGTTTTCTTAAAGAGTGGCAGGAACAAGATTTAAATCAACAGATCCGGAAAAAATTTAAAGGGAAGCCTTTATTTGTTTTGCATGATGGACCTCCTTACGCTAATGGCGATATTCATATTGGTCATGCAGTAAATAAGGTTCTTAAGGATGTTATTGTAAAAAGTAAAACGCTCTCTGGTTATGACTCTCCTTATGTGCCAGGCTGGGACTGTCATGGTCTTCCGATTGAGCATATGGTTGAAAAAAAGAAAGGCAAGGTTGGTCATAAGATTTCGGCTGATGAATTTAGGGCTGCATGTAGGGATTATGCTGATAGACAAATTGAAAAGCAAAAGGTTGATTTTAAGAGACTGGGAATTATTGGTGATTGGGATAATCCATACTTAACAAAAAATTTCAAGTATGAAGCTGACATTGTTCGCTCATTAGGAAAAATCGTAAAAAATGGTCACCTTACAAAAGGGTTTAAGCCAGTTCATTGGTGTACTGAATGTTCTTCTGCATTGGCAGAGGCTGAGGTAGATTATAAGGATAAAGGTTCTGATACGGTTGATGTTGCATTTAAAGTTAAAGGGAATTTTTTTGGAGAAGAGAAGCCGATATCGCTAATCATTTGGACTACAACTCCATGGACGCTTCCTGCAAATGAAGCGGTGTCTTTGCACCCTGATTTGAATTATGTTCTAGTTGATGTTGGAGAGAATCTTTTTCTTTTATCAGAAGACTTGCTTGAATCCTCGCTCGAGAGATATGGCATTCAAGATTTTAAAAAATTAAATAAGATTTACAAGGGCTCTGAGCTTGAAGGCATTATGCTGGGACACCCTTTTTATGACAAAGAGGTCCCAATTATCCTTGGAGAGCATGTCACTACCGAGGCAGGTACAGGGGCGGTTCACACAGCTCCAGCCCATGGCCAAGATGATTATATTGTAGGTCTTAAATACAACCTCCCAGTAGATTGTCCAGTTGATGGTAGAGGGGTGTTTATTGAATCAACAGAGGGGGTTGGTGGGCAATATATTTTTAGCGCTAACTCAACAATTATCGATTTACTTAAGAGCAAAGGAACTCTTGTAAAACATGAGCCAATAACGCATTCATATCCGCACTGTTGGAGGCATAAAACACCGGTTATATTTCGTGCTACTCCTCAATGGTTTGTGTCGATGACTCAAAAGAAGTTGAGGGATAGGGTTAATGAAGAGATAACCAAAGTGAAATGGATTCCTAATTGGGGTCAGAAGCGGATTGAACTGATGGTTGGAAATAGACCAGACTGGTGTATTTCTAGGCAAAGATATTGGGGCTCCCCTATAACCTTATTTGTCAATAAACATACAGGAGAACTCCATCCTGATACCGAATCTCTTTTTGAGGTGATCGCTAAAAAGATTGAGGTCGAGGGTATTGAGGCATGGTTTAAACTTGATGCTGAAGAAGTCTTGGGCTCTGATGCAAAAAATTATGAGAAGACAACTGATACACTAGATGTCTGGTTCGATTCAGGTGTGAGTCATTATGCCGTATTAAATGCTAGCGACTATTTGCCCGATGTGGCTGATATGTATTTAGAGGGTTCAGATCAGCATCGTGGCTGGTTTCAGTCTTCTCTTTTAACTTCATGCGCAATTAACGAGAGAGCACCTTATAAAGAGGTTTTAACTCATGGATTTACGGTCGATCAAAATGGCCATAAGATGAGCAAGTCTCTTGGAAATGTTATACCACCTCAAAAAGTTGTTAATTCACTGGGCGCTGATATTTTGAGGCTGTGGATTGGAAGTACTGACTATTCAGGAGAAATGACAGTTTCTGACGAAATACTTAATAGGAGTGCCGATAGTTACAGAAGGATAAGAAATACAATGCGATTCATGTTAGCCAATATGCAAGGATTTGATCCTGAGAAAGATTTGGTTAATAATGAAGAGATGATTGTTCTGGATCGTTGGATTGTCTCTAAGACATTCGATCTTCAAAAGTATATTATTGCTGAGTATGAAAATTACAATTTTCATTTTGTCATGAAAGCAATCCTAAACTTTTGTACAAATGATCTTGGAGGGTTTTACCTTGATATTATTAAAGATAGACAGTACACAACTCAGACTGATTCATTAGCTAGGCGGTCAGCCCAAAGTGCATTGTTTCACATTTCTCATGCAATGGTAAGGTGGCTTTCACCAATTCTCTCATTTACTTCAGAGGAGATTTGGCAATTTCTCCCTGGCTCAAGTCAAGAGAGTGTTTTTTTGCAAACTTGGTATGAAGATTTAAAAGGTAATTTTGAAAATAAGTCGATTGAAACAGCAAGAGATATTAATTCTCATCTCAGAAAAGAGCTAGAGGACATGAGGCGTAATAAGATTATTGGATCATCCCTTGATGCAGAGGTCGATATCTATTGTGATAAAGAAAATTATCAGGCTTTATTAGAGCTTAAAGACGAATTAAGATTTGTCTTTATCACATCAGAAGCAAATATCTATGAGCTAAGTGATATGCCCACTGATGCAAATCAAATTGACAAATCGCTTGCAATAAAAGTTCGAAAAAGTATTCATCAAAAGTGCGTTCGTTGTTGGCATCACCGCCCTGATATCGGTCAAAATAAGACTTATGTTGATTTATGTGGGCGTTGCATAGAAAATGTATCTGGAGAAGGTGAACATAGGATATTTGCTTAATGTCAGATAAAACCAAAATTCTTAATGTAGAGCTTGGTGATAAATCCTATCCAATCTATATAGGCATTGACTTGCTGTCTATGAAGTCCTTATTTGTTGACCAGATTCAAGGTAGACAAGTGATGATTGTAACAAATAAGACTATTGCACCTTTGTATCTTGACAAACTGACAAGCATTCTAGATGGCTTTAATGTTCAGTCAGTTATTCTGCCTGATGGAGAGGAGTTTAAGACGCTTGAAACTTTAAATAAGGTGTTTGATGCTCTTTTAGAGGCAAAATTTGATAGAACTTCGACTTTAATTGCTCTAGGTGGAGGCGTTATTGGAGATATCACTGGATTTGCAGCAGCCTCCTACCAAAGGGGGGTTGGTTTTATACAAGTGCCAACAACACTTCTTTCACAAGTTGATTCGAGTGTAGGAGGAAAAACTGGCATCAATCATGAGTTAGGTAAAAATATGATTGGCGCTTTCTATCAACCAAAAGCAGTCATTATCGATGTTAATACCTTGGATACATTGAGTAACCAAGAATTTTCTGCAGGAATGGCTGAAGTTATTAAGTATGGTCTTCTTGGCAATGCTGACTTTCTTTCGATGTTGGAGGCTAACATCGAATCAATTATGGCTCGTAAAAAAGATTTGATTATTGAGGTTATCTTTAACTGCTGCCAAGATAAAGCTAGAATTGTAGAGCTCGATGAATTTGAAAAAGGAAAAAGAGCTCTATTGAACTTGGGCCACACTTTTGGTCATGGAATAGAAAATGCTTTTGGGTATGGCAATTACCTTCATGGAGAGGCTGTTTCAATAGGTATGGTTATGGCAGCTAAACTTTCTAAGGATGAAGGAAACCTAAGTCATGAAGAAACTCTCAGAGTTGAAAGTATACTTTCAAAAGCTGATTTGCCGATATCTATCAACAAGACTATTGATAGTGAGACTCTAATTACTGCAATGTCACTGGATAAGAAGTCTATTGATGGCAAGATACGCCTTGTTCTTTTAAAAAGCCTCGGTGATTCTTACCTAACAGACTCATATTCAAATGAAAATTTTATGAAAGTGGTCAATAGCTTTTGTCAATAAATTATTTTAAATATGTCATTAGATAATAAAAAAGTTAAAGAAATTGCATACCTTGCTAGGCTCAATGTACAAGATTCAGAAATTGAGCAAACTGCTTCTGAGCTAAATAATATTCTGAGCTTGATGGATAAGCTTGGTGATATAGATACTGGTGATTCAGAGCCAATGGCTCATCCCTTAAAAATGTCTCAGCGCCTTAGAGAAGATAAAGTATCAGAAGAAGATATGTCTAAAGAATTTCAAGAGATTGCACCAAAAACCGGGAAAGGGCATTTTCTCGTTCCAACAGTAATCGAGTAGTTATGCATAATTTAACCATTGCTGAGCAAATAAAAGGTCTTAAAAATAAGGATTTTTCCTCACAAGAGCTTACGCAACATTATTTGAATAGAATTCATGACTCAAAGTTAAATGCTTTTATTTCGGTTACGGATGATATAGCACTATCTCAAGCAAAAGAAGCTGATAAAAAAATAGCCAGTAATGAAAGCTCAATTCTTACAGGGATACCATATGCGCATAAAGATATTTTTTGTACTCAAGGGGTAAAAACTTCAGCAGGCTCAAAAATGTTGGATTCTTTTATCTCCCCATATGATGCAACTGTTACAAAAAAACTGAATCACGAAAATATGGTTATGCTTGGAAAGACAAATATGGATGAATTTGCAATGGGATCATCGAATGAAAACTCATATTTTGGTCCAGTTCAAAATCCTTGGGATGTTAGCAAAGTTCCAGGCGGGTCTTCTGGTGGTTCAGCTGCAGCTGTAGCGGCAAGAATTTCCCCTTTTGCTTCAGGAACAGATACAGGTGGAAGTATAAGACAACCAGCAAGTCTTTGTGGTATCACAGGACTGAAGCCTACCTATGGCAGGATTTCTCGTTATGGGATGATTGCCTATGCTTCAAGTCTAGACCAAGCTGGGCCAATGACTCGAACTGCTGAAGATGCTGCCATTGTTTTAAACGCAATGGCTGGTTTTGATCCTAATGATTCCACTAGTGCCAATAAGTCAGTACCTGACTATACTCAAGGCCTTACTAATAATCTTGATGGTTTGAAGATTGGACTGCCTACTGAGTACTTTTCTGAAGGTTTAGATTCAGGTGTTGAGAAGGTTGTGATGCAGTCCATTAAAGAGTATGAGTTGATGGGAGCAAAGATTCAAGAGGTCTCTCTACCTAACTCGGTTCATGCAATTCCAGCCTATTATATTGTTGCTCCATGCGAGTGCTCTTCTAATTTATCAAGATTTGATGGGGTTAGGTATGGGTATCGTTGTGAAGATCCAAAAGACTTGAATGATTTATACTTAAGATCACGTTCAGAAGGTTTCGGTGAAGAGGTCAAAAGAAGAATCATGATAGGGACTTATGCATTATCAGCAGGCTACTATGATGCTTACTACTTAAAAGCACAAAAAGTAAGGCAGCTTATCAGTGAAGATTTTAAAAAGGCATTTAAAAAGGTTGATGTCATTATGGGGCCAGTATCACCTACTGCAGCTTTTGACTTAGGTTCAGTTAAGGATCCCGTTTCCATGTATTTGGCTGATATTTATACGCTATCTGTTAATTTAGCGGGCCTTCCAGGTATGAGTATTCCAGCTGGTTTTTCTAATCAATTGCCTGTAGGGCTTCAAATAATTGGAAATCATTGGTCAGAAGAGCTGCTCTTAAATGTAGCACATCAATTTCAAATAAGAACTGACTGGCATAATCATTCGCCAGCTGATTGTTAGGAGGTTCTTATGACTTGGGAAACAGTAATTGGGCTAGAAATTCACTCACAATTAAGAACTAAATCCAAGATCTTTTCTGGCGCTTCAACTGCGTTTGGCTCTGAACCAAATACTCAAGCTTGTGCTGTGGATCTTGGATTTCCTGGTGTCTTGCCGGTTTTAAATGAAGAGGCTGTGAAAATGGCGCTTCGCTTTGGATTGTCAGTGAATGCAGATATAAATAAAAACTCGATTTTTGCTAGAAAGAATTACTTTTACCCTGACCTACCAAAGGGATATCAAATCTCTCAATTTGAAATCCCGATTGTTGGAAATGGAAGTATTGATATTACTCTAGATAGTGGAGAAAATAAAACTGTCGGTATCACCAGAGCACACCTTGAGGAGGATGCAGGAAAATCTATTCATGACCTTTATGATGACTTCACTGCAATAGATCTTAACCGTGCTGGAACTCCATTACTTGAGATCGTTTCTGAGCCTGATATGAGAAGCGCAAAAGAAGCGGTAGCTTATGCTAAAAAAATTCATGCTTTAGTTCAATATATCGACATATGTGATGGCAATATGCAAGAGGGCTCTTTTCGATGTGATGCGAATGTTTCGGTTAGGAAACAAGGTGAAGGACTAGGAACAAGAGCTGAATTAAAGAATATCAACTCATTTAAATTTCTAGAGAAGGCAATAAATATTGAAGTCGAAAGGCAAATTGATATTTTGGAAGAGGGTGGCTCTGTTGTGCAGGAAACAAGGCTCTATGATTCTATAAAAAATGAGACTCGCTCAATGAGATCAAAGGAAGAGGCTAATGACTATAGGTATTTTCCTGACCCTGACCTACTTCCCGTAGCAATTAGTGATGAGTTGCTTTTGGAGATAAAGAAAGAACTTCCAGAGTTGCCAACTGAAAAAAAATTGAGGTTTGTTGATACTCTTGGTTTGAGTCATTATGACGCTGAAGTTTTGACATCGCAAAAAGAAGTCGCTGAGTACTTTGAAAAAATGATTCATCAAGGGGCAGATGCAAAGCTTTCTGCCAATTGGGTTATGGGTGATTTATCAGCAGCACTTAATAAAAGCCAACTTGAAATTTTAGATTCACCGATCTCTTCAGAGGAGTTGTTTCAATTAATTTCAAGAATAACTGATAATACAATCTCTGGAAAAATTGCTAAAGATGTTTTTAAATTAATGTGGGAAGGAAAGGGAAGTGTTGATGAAATAATTGAGAAACAAGGTTTAAAGCAGATGACAGATTCAAGCGCTATAGAGTCGATTATCGATGATGTTATTGCGAATAATCCAGATCAAGTTCAGCAATTTAAAGATGGTAACTCGAAGCTGCTAGGTTTTTTTGTAGGTCAAGTAATGAAGGCATCTCAAGGAAAAGCTAACCCAAAGCAGGTTAATCAGATATTAAATGAAAAGCTCTCTTAAGTTTACTGATTTAGGTGAAGATTTTTTTGCCCATGTCAAAACTCAAAAGTTAGAAAATACCTCTCTTATTCATGTGAATGAAAGTCTCATGAAAGAGATGAACTTGAAAGCGAGTAAAAAGGAGCTTTTAAGTATATTCTCAGGTGAAAAACGTTTTGCTGAGCAAAATCCAGTATCTACTGTCTATGCAGGACATCAATTTGGATACTTTGTTCCTCAACTCGGCGATGGCCGCTCTTGCTTGATTGGAGAAGTAAATGGGTTAGAGCTCTCTTTAAAGGGGGCTGGAACTTCTCCCTTTTCTCGTGGAGCTGATGGACGCGCTGTTTTAAGATCAAGCATACGTGAGTATTTATGCTCTATAGCAATGCAGGGTTTGAGTATTCCAACAACTAGAGCACTTGCAATAGTGAGAAGTAATACACAAGTTTATAGAGAGCATATTGAAAATGCAGCCATTGTGACCCGTGTTGCAGAGAGCCATATCCGTTTCGGCCACTTTGAGTATTTTGCATCACAAGGTCAAAATGAAAACGTAAAAAAATTAGCAGATTTTGTTATTAAACATTATATGTCTGATCTTGAGCAGGGAGACTATTTAGCCCTTTTTAAAAATGTCATAGAGTCAACTGCAATAATGATTGCTAGGTGGCAGGCTCAGGGCTTTTCTCATGGCGTAATGAATACAGATAATATGTCAATTTTAGGTTTAACTATTGACTATGGTCCTTTTAGCTTCATGGAAACTTATGATCCAAGCTTTATCTGTAATCATTCGGATACTCAAGGAAGATACTCATTTGAAAGACAGCCTTCAGTTGCATTGTGGAACTTGCAAAGGCTTGCTGATGCCTTAGGGACACTCATTCAAGAGGAGCAGATTAAGGAAGCGCTTTCCTCTTATGAAAAAATTTTAGTCAAAGAGTATTCATATTTGATGAGGAGTAAGTTTGGTTTAATACTCCAAGATGAAGGAGACAATTCACTCATTAACAACTTTTTAGAGCTTCTATATACGAATCAAAAAGATTATCACCGCTCAATGAGAATGCTCAGTTTAGATTTAATGAAACAGTTTAATCCAAAATATGTTTTACGAAATTATTTGGCTGAAGTAGCAATTAGAAAGGCCGAAGATTTAGATGAGTATGAGGAAATTGATATCCTCTTTAGGATCCTTGAGAGGCCTTTTGATTTGCATAATGGCTACGAATCATATGATAGTGAACCACCTGAGTGGGCGAAAAACCTCGAGCTTAGCTGTTCATCCTAGAATTACTAGGGCATAGTTAAACCAGCCTAAAATAAACTCTACCCAAGGCCTGACTAAATAATTAAAGCCCCCAAGAAACATTAAACCCAGAAGAATATAAAGGCCATACTGTTCTAACTGGTTATATTGATAGGCTAATCGATTAGGAAGAAGTGCGCTGATGACCCTAGATCCATCTAGTGGAGGAATAGGTAGTAAATTAAAAACAGCAAGTACACAATTTACAAGTATGCCTATGCGTCCCATTTCAATGAGTACTGCAATATTCATATTAATCGCAATAATCATTACAAATAGCCAACAAATTGCCATAAAAATATTGGCACCAGGTCCTGCTAGAGCAACCCATATCATGCCATTTTTACCATTACGAAGCGCGTTGAAATTGATTGGAACGGGTTTAGCCCATCCAAATATAAACCCCGATGATGAGAGTAATAAAACTAAAGGAATCGCTATGGTCCCAATTGGGTCGATGTGCTTTGTGGGATCTAGAGTAACTCTGCCCATCATTCTTGCAGTATGGTCACCAAGTTTGCTCGCTACCCATCCATGAGCAGCCTCATGAAGAGTAATCGCGAAAAGCAATGGAATAATATAAATTAATAAAGTTTGAAAATCAGGCATTAGGTAAAATCAAATTATTTATTGGCATAAATGCATTTTATATGAAAAGCAGTGATTATTTGATCTCTACAGTTAAAGAGGCGCCAAATGACGCCAAGATCATTTCGCACCAACTAATGATTAGAGCTGGGCTAATATCTAAGTTGGCCTCAGGACTTTATTCTTACTTGCCAATAGGCTTAAAAATTATTCAGAAAGTTGAAAAAATTATTAGAGAAGAAATGAATAAATCGATGGCATTAGAGCTATTGATGCCTGTTGCACAGCCTGCAGAACTTTGGCAAGAGTCAAAAAGATGGGAGGAGTATGGGCCAGAGCTACTTAGGTTTCAAGATAGACATGAGAGGGACTTTTGCATGGGCCCAACGCATGAGGAGGTCATTACCAATATTGCCAAACAATACATTAGAAGCTATAAACAGCTTCCCATTAATTTTTATCAAATTCAAACAAAATTTAGAGATGAGATTCGACCTCGCTTTGGCGTAATGCGTTCAAGAGAATTTATTATGAAGGATGCTTACTCGTTCCATATGGATGAGGAGTCACTGGGCGAGACCTATCAAGTCATGCATCAGACCTATTGTAATATTTTTGACAGATTAGGCTTAGATTACAGACCTGTTTTAGCTGATTCTGGTGCTATAGGAGGTGATAGTTCCCATGAGTTTCATGTTTTAGCTGAATCTGGTGAAGACGCAATCTGTTTTTCAGATAGTTCAGATTATGCTGCCAATATTGAGAGAGCTGAAACTCTACCTCAGGGCGACCCAGATGCTCCCGCTGAAGAACTAAAAATTGTTAAAACTCCCAATGTCAAGACGATTAATGATGTCTGCAGCTTATTGAATGTAAAGCCTGAGAGCTCAATTAAAACTCTGGTGGTTGTTGGCGAAGAAGATAATTTAGTTGCTCTTGTTTTGAGGGGTGATCATGAGCTTAATGAAGTAAAAGCATCAAAAATTGAAGGCATTAAGCAGCCACTCCAAATGGCAGACGAAGATGAGGTTGTTAAGCAGTTAGGCTGCAATTTTGGATCAATCGGTGTTGTCAATTTAGATATTCCAATCTTCGTTGATTATGCAGCAGCCTGCTTGTCAGATTTTGTATGTGGAGCTAATGAAAACGATAAACACTATACTGGAGTCAATTGGGAAAGAGATGTTAAGCAAATTATCTCATGTGATCTTCGCAATATTGTTGCTGGCGATCCCTCTCCGGATGGCCAAGGGTTTATTGAAATTAAAAGGGGAATCGAAGTTGGACATATTTTTCAGCTTGGTACAAAATACTCAGATTCAATGAGCGCAAATGTTATTGGTGAAGATGGCAGAGCAGTAAATATGAATATGGGCTGTTATGGCATTGGTGTAACTCGAATCATTGCTGCAAGCATTGAGCAGAATCATGATGATAGAGGGATAATTTTTCCTAAAGCGATAGCACCTTTTGAGCTCGTCATAGTCCCAATCAATTACAATAAATCATCACGCGTCAGAGAGCTTGCAGATCAGCTATATAATGACTGCCAACAAAATAATATTGATGTTTTGCTTGATGACCGCAAAGAGCGACCTGGAATCATGTTTGCAGACTCTGAACTTTTAGGCATACCTCACCGTTTTGTTATTAGCGATACACATGCCGATAATGGGAAAATTGAATATAAATCAAGAGCTCAATCAGAAAAGGATGAAATTGATTTTAATGATGCAGTTAGCTTCATTATAGAAAAGCTTTCCTAATGACATTTCTTCAGTTCTTATTGCCTCAGCATCTTTTATCGAGGCTCATGTTTCGATTTGCAAGAATCCAAGTCCCCTGGATTAAAAATGGTTTTACTTCATGGTTTGTTTCTAAGTATGGCGTTAATATGAATGAGGCAGAGCAAGAAGATATTAGTGCATATGAACATTTTAATGACTTTTTTACGCGTTCTCTTAAGGATGGTCTAAGACCAATATCTGATTCCAAAATTATTTCACCAGTTGACGGGGTAGTGTCTCAATGTGGGTCTATAGATGAGTCAAAGATTATCCAGGCAAAAGGTAAAAGTTATTCAGTATCCGCATTACTTTCAGATAAATCAAGAAATGATTCTTATGCTAGTTTTGCAACTATTTATTTATCACCAAAGGATTATCACCGGATCCACATGCCATGCGATGGTACTTTGAAATCGATGAAATATATCCCTGGAAATCTATTTTCTGTCAATCAAAATACAGTTAACAGCATTGACCGTGTTTTTTCCAGAAATGAAAGGCTCATAAGTTATTTTGAGACTGATTTTGGTGAAATAGCTATAGTCATGGTTGGCGCAATTTTTGTAGGTTCTATGCAGACTTTATGGGAAGGTCAAATAACCCCGCCTTATACAAAGTCAGTTAAAACTTTTGAATATAAAAATCGTCAAATTAAATTATCTAAGGGCGATGAGCTAGGGAGATTCAATATGGGTTCAACAGTTATTTTGCTGCTTCCTTGTGACTCCCCAAGCTTAAATATTGAGCTTGGAGAGTCCCTTAAAATGGGACAATCACTAACCTAATTACGATTCAGTGACTGTATCGCCCATAGATTCTATTTTGTTTTCAAATTCTCTCAAACGTTTGTAGACACTAGCAAGTTCAATAATGGTTGGCCATGCTTTTAGTAAGTATTGCATGCTGCCTTCGACTCTTCCAAATGCTCTGATGATTTGCTGCATGACACCTAAAGTAACAGCACCAGCAACAATTGCAGGAGCAAGGAAAACATAAGCACTCAATACATTTAATTGAAGATAGGCAATGTTACCAATATTAAAATACAAATAACGCAAATAGCTTAGAAAGTGAATCTTACGAACATCATCAAATAATTCATCTAGCGTTTTGGGTCTTACCTCGCCATCATCCTCTGCAATGACAAGTATTTTTCGGTATGCTGCTTCTTGTTTTTGGAGATCATACTCAACACCAACAAGCCTTAAAATTAATCCAAGTCCAACAAGAAAAAGTGTTCCTCCAACGGACCAAATCAGTGCACCAACTACCAGTCCATACTCCCAATCTCCAAAAAAGAAAATTGGGATGCCAACAGAAAGGCCGAATAGAATCGGTAAAAACTCAACAATAATCATCACTGCTGAAATAAAACTTGTACCCAAGCCTTCCATGATTCTACTAAACTTGATTGTATCCTCTTGCACACGCTGTGAGGCACCTTCAATAGTTCTAGCCTTGTCGTATACACTGTGGTACCAATCTACCATTGCAGTTCGCCATCTAAATAAGAAGTGGTTAGTAAAAAATGAAACAAGAACAGCGATTGCAACATAGATCATAGCAAGACTAATAAAGGACCATAATCCACCAAAGTACTCTTCAATAGTAACACTGTTTGGTTCAGCTAATGCTTTCTGAATCATGTCGTAAAATTCACCAAACCACTCATTGATCATAACATCAATCTGAACTTGAACCCAAAGTGAAGATAGGATTATTATTGAGCCAATGTAAGCCCATATTCTCCATTGCTTTTCTGTAAAAAATTTAAACATTGTTATCCTTATTTATAAGTAATTGATTTTCAAATTAGATAATACCTAATTTAATTTTGTGATTTTAACAAGTTTAATACCCTGTTTGCTGACTTGAATAATTTCAATAATTAAAGGGTCTATCTTTAAAGAAACATTGTGTTGCGGGAAGCTTTGAAGCTGCTCTAAAATCAAACCATTTAATGTTTTTGCATTGTCAAAAGGCATCTTTATCTTAAGTTCACTATTGAGTTCACGAATACTAATTCTTGGGTCTACAAGATAACTCCCATCCTCCTGTAAAGTTATTTCATCAATGCTTTCTCCCTGAGATGAAGTGAATTGACCTACTATTTCTTCAAGGATATCATCAAGCACAACCATTCCTTGAACTTCACCATACTCATCAACTACAATTCCTAGTCTTCTTTTTTGGTTTTTGAAGTGCTCAAGCTGTTGAGATAAAGGAGTTCCTTCTGGAATAAAATAGGGCTCTCTAATTAATCCCTTAATTCTTGAAATATCGACCTCATCTTTAGCATAACTATTAAGCAGGTCTCTCATATGAATTGTTCCAATAATATTATTCTCTGAGCCTTGGAAGATAAGCAGGCGATTATGTTGGATACGTTTGAACTGATCAAATAATTCTTCCTCATCATCAATATCAGCAATAACTAACTCGTTATGAGGAATCATAATATCCTCAACCTTGACTTTTTCTAGATCTATGATGTTGAGAAGCATCCTTTGATAGCTGCTTGACATCATGGACTTAGAGTCTTTGACTGCCATGCGAAGTTCATCAGAATTTAGGTTGTTTTCACTTTCACTTTTAAGACCAAAAATTTTAAGTATAGATATTGAAATTAAAGATATTAAAAATATAACTGGCTTAAAAAGCTTAATGACTAATTCGAGAAGCCACGATGCAGGAAGAGCAATTTTTTCAGGATTCTTTGCTGCGAAAGTTTTAGGTGTGTTTTCAGCAAAAATTAGAATCACTATTGTAAGAATGATTGAAGCAATAATGACCGAGCCTTCACCATAAAGCTTTATAGATAAAAGGGTAGCTATACTCGCAGCGAGAATATTGACAAAGTTATTCGATTGATTGCCATCATCGAAGTTTCCGACGATGAGAAAAAAGCTGAAGCTAAAATTAAAATGAAAAGTAAAACACTTAGCCAAAAAGTGGACAGTGATTCCAATCAGTTACCCATAATAGTCATTGAATTACTATTTTAACCTCAAATTAAGTTAAAGTTAAATAACTAGATAGAGGTCAAGCTATTGATTGATTCTTGAATGCATTCAGACCGGGGTATATGGCTTTTTCCCCTAAATCTTCTTCGATTCTTAAAAGTTGATTGTATTTTGCCAGTCTATCTGAGCGTGAGAGTGATCCAGTTTTAATTTGACCACAACTCGTTGCCACCGCAAGGTCTGCAATTGTAGTATCTTCAGTTTCGCCACTCCTGTGAGACATAACACAAGTGTAGTTAGCATTATGCGCCAGATTCATCGCTTCAAAGGTTTCAGTCAGCGTTCCTATCTGGTTGACTTTGATAAGTATTGAATTTGCAATATTCTTTTCTATTCCTTTGGATAAGATTTTGCTATTGGTAACAAAAAGATCATCACCAACGAGTTGAACTGATTCAGATAACTTTTTTGACAACATTTCCCAGCCATCCCAATCATTTTCATCCATACCATCTTCAATTGAAATAATTGGGTATTTTTCAGTCCAATTGGCCAGATAATCAGTAAATTCAGAATTAGTAAGTTTTAAACCTTCTGACGCCAAATTATAGGTACCATTACTATAAAATTCAGAACTTGCAGCATCAATCCCAATAAAGATATCTTTTCCTAATTACTTCGAGAGCTTCTTCATTTGATTTTAGATCAGGTGCAAAACCACCTTCGTCACCTACAGCAGTATTTAGGCCTTTTTTTTCTAAAACAGCTTTAAGATAATGAAAAACCTCAGTTCCATATCTGAGCGCCTCTTTAAAGCTTGGAGCTCCTGCAGGAATGACCATAAACTCCTGAATATCAACACTATTATTCGCATGCTCTCCACCATTGATAATATTCATCATTGGGGCTGGCAATTGGAAAGATTTAGAGAAGTTGAATGAGCGGAATAACGGAACACCCATAGCATTTGCGTTTGCTTTAGCACATGCTAGGGAGACTGCAAGTATTGAATTTGCGCCCAGTCGAGATTTTGTTTCAGTGCCATCCAAATCTATCATTACCTGATCAATTATTTCTTGTTGAGACACATCCATACCAATCAGAGCATCATTAATCTCGGTATTGATATAGTTAACTGCATTAAGCACACCTTTACCAAGATATCTATTTTTGTCACCATCTCT
>LUMG01000106.1_pt1 | contig 19317 bp, 20 predicted proteins | sample 729691 | NCBI WGS metagenome assembly LUMG01 (sample SAMN03860269, study PRJNA289734) | marine metagenome | biome: seawater column; feature: ocean; material: water; isolation source: Red Sea water column Station 34 - depth 50m | place: Saudi Arabia: Red Sea | collected 2011-10-15 | depth 50 m
ACATTGGTAATTGGTAAAGCATATGGTGGTGCATACATTGCAATGGGAAGTAAAAATCTTAGAACTGATATTAACTATGCATGGCCTACAGCCAAATGTGCTGTTTTGGGTGGTGAAGCAGCTGTAAAAATTATGAATAGAAAAGATCTTGCTGCTTCAGATGATCCTGAATCTCTTAAAAAACAATTAGTAGATGAATTTGCTGAAAAATTCGAAAATCCTTATGTCGCTGCATCTCATGGAACAGTTGATAATGTAATTAATCCTGCTGAAACCAGACCTATGTTGATTAAAGCATTAGAAATGCTTGCAAATAAAAGAGAAAAACAATTGCCTAGAAAACATGGAAATATTAACTTGTGATTGAAGATGATTGAGAAAGTACTTATCGCTAACAGAGGAGAAATTGCTCTACGTGTTATTAGAACTTGTAAAGCACTTGGAATCAAAACAGTTGCTGTATATTCTGATGAAGATACAAATTCATTACATGTCAAACAAGCATCTGAAGCATACCATATTGGTGAAGCAGCACCTGCTAAATCATATCTTAATCAAGAAAAAATTCTAGATGTAATGTTGTCATCAGGTACAGATGCTGTACATCCTGGATATGGTTTCCTTTCTGAAAATGATGATTTTGCTAGATTATGTGAGAAAAATAAAATTACATTTATTGGCCCATCTGCAGATTCGATGAATCTTTGTGGTGATAAGATGGAATGTAAAGCTGCGATGTTAAAAGCTGAAGTTCCAACTGTACCTGGAAGTCCTGGTTTAGTAAAAGATGCAGATGAAGCAGAAAAAATTGCTAATGAAATTGGCTATCCTGTTTTACTCAAATCTGTTTATGGTGGCGGTGGTAGAGGAATTAGATTAGTAACTAATGATCAAGAATTGCGTGAAGGTTTTGAAACAGTTACTGGTGAATCCATAGCTGCAGTAGGAAAATCTGCAATTATTGTTGAAAAATTCTTAGAAAAAACAAGACATATTGAATATCAAATGTGTAGAGACCATCATGGAAATACTGTACACCTCTTTGAAAGAGAATGTTCTATTCAAAGAAGAAACCAAAAACTAATTGAACAAACTCCTTCTCCTGTTGTAGATGCTGCAAAACGTGAAGAGATAGGAGAATTAGTTGTTAAAGCAGCAAAAGCTGTAGATTATACTAATTTGGGAACAGCAGAGTTTTTGAGAGCAGATAATGGAGAATTTTATTTTATTGAAATTAATGCAAGACTCCAAGTTGAACATCCAATCAGTGAAATGGTTTCAGGATTAGATTTTGTTAAATTACAAATAGATATTGCAAATGGAGAACCACTTCCATTCAAACAAAAGGATTTACACATGAATGGCTATGCAATTGAATGTAGAATCAATGCTGAAGATACATTTTTGGACTTTGCACCATCAACTGGACCTGTTCCAGATGTAACTATTCCTGCAGGACCTAATGTTAGATGTGACACATATCTTTATCCTGGATGTACTGTTTCACCATTTTATGACTCCTTAATGGCAAAACTCTGTACATGGGGACCAACATTTGAAGAATCTAGAACTAGAATGCTTACTGCATTAAATGACATGTATGTACAAGGTGTAGAAACCTCTATTCCTCTTTACAAAACAATTCTCAATTCTGAAGAATACAAAAATGGAGAATTATCTACTGACTTTTTGAAACGTTATGATATGATTGATAAATTAAGTGAAGATCTTAAAAAAGAAAAAGAGAATAAAACTGAAGCTGCATTAGCTGCTGCAATTATTCATTCTGAATACTTTAAGAGTCAAGTACAAAGCAATTCTAACAATAGCGCAAACTGGAAAAATAAACTGGACTGATAAATATGACTAACTATAAAATCCAAGAAATTGAAAAATCCTTTGATGGAAAAATTTTAGAAAATCTTGGTGATAATGAATACATTATCAAAATTAATGATAATGAACATAAATTAAAAATAATTAATATGAATTCCCGTGGAATTGAATTTGTTTTAAATCAACAATACCATAGTGCAAAATATCTAGAACAATCCACAAATGAAATGAATATTGTAGTAGACAACGTACCAATGATTATTAATTTACATACTCATTACGACAAAGTTGTTTACAAAAACTCTGGTGGCGGTGGTTCAGGCGGAGCACAAAAAGCATTGAAAAGTCAAATTCCTGGTAAAGTTATTTCAATTTCAGTTGAAGATGGTGATTCTGTCAAGAAAGGTGATGTTATTTGTACTTTAGAATCAATGAAGATGCAAGTTGCAGTTAAAGCACATACAGATGGTGTTGTAAGAAACATCAAAGCTAAAGATGGTGCAACTGTTGCAAAAGGCGATATAATTACTGATATAGAATAAAAAAATTATTTATTTCAAAAAGTCTTTAATTTCTTGGTAATTTGGTTCCTTTAATGGATCTTCTGATACCCATTTGTATCCAATTTTTCCATCTTCCATAATTATGAAAACTGAACGCTTTGCTGCATTGTAATCTTTAATGTGAAGCAGATCTTTTAGTAAAATATCATAATCTTTGATAGTTTTACTTGTGTAATCACCTAACAATGGAAAATTGAAATTGTGTTTTTCTGCAAATGCTTTATTTGCAAAAGGTCCATCATTACTAATTGAAATTATTTGTGCTCCCATATCTGAAATTTCTTTCCATGAATCTCTGAAAGTACATAGTTCAACTTCACATACCGGTGAACTTGCTGCTACTATGAATGATAATACGATCTTTTTACCCTTAAATTCTTCCAAAGTCCTCATCTTCAACTCTGTATCTGGAAGTTCAAAATTTGGAGCAAGATCGCCTACATTCAATGCCATGATCGGATTTTTTTGTTATCCTATTAATTACTTTTCAAATTCCTCTTTTCAAAAACCTGATCGAAAAAACGAAGCATATCTTATTATATAAAACTCAGAGATGAAAGTTAAATTGGTCGGAGAAATAGCGGGCAATTATAGCACCGTAGTATTGATGTTCGGGTTCGCAGTTGTAGCAATGGCCCCCGCATTATTGATTTCTAGAATGGTTTCACCTCGTAAAAAGAGCAATCCTGTAAAATTTTTGCCAATGGAATGTGGCCAAGTTCCTAGTGGTGAAGGTCGAACTCATTTTATGATGCAGTATTACCCGTACATTCTGATGTTTGTAATTTTTGATGTAGTTGCAATTTTCTTATATGCTTGGGGCAGTGCACTTTTGGAACTTCCAAAAAGTGCAACTTTACCAATGATAGGCTTCTTAGCAATTATGTTTGGTGCAATGTCTTTTGCACTTTATCAATCAGGGAGAAGAAGAATTTGGTAGTTATTTATACAAATCAATCTAATGGGGGTTGGGAATAAAATTGCTTAAAGATCTAGTAACACCAGAAAATGCAAATGTCTTCATTGGAAAACTTGGAGATATTTTGGAAAAAGCAATTGACAAACCATTGGGCTATGCTATCAATTGGGGTAGAATTTGGTCACTTTGGCCTGTGCATATTGAAACAGCTTGTTGTAGTGTTGAGTTTGGTGCAGCATCAAGTCCTAGATACGATGTTGAAAGATTTGGTATCATTGAAGCATTTGGATCACTAAGACAATGTGATCTAATTGTTGTTCAAGGTACTATCACACGAAAAATGGCTCCACGTTTAAGATTAGTTTATGATCAAATGCCAGAACCAAAATATGTGATTGCAATGGGCGCTTGTGCAATTACTGGAGGATTGTATTTCGATTCATACAATGTTCTTCCAGGAATTGACGGAGTTCTTCCAGTTGATGTCTATGTTCCAGGTTGTCCACCTAGACCTGAAACTCTCATACAAGGATGTATTTTGTTACAAGAAAAAATCAAGAGAATGAAGGCTAGGAAGTTTGTATAATGAGTTCTGACACTGAAACCAAAACTGAAACAAAACCTGCAGCAAAACCTGCAGCAAAACCTGCAGCAAAACCTGCAGCAAAACCAACTGAAAAACCTGTAGAATTACCTGCTTTTGAAAAAAGCATTTCGGAAAAAGTTACTGAAAAATTTGGTGATAAAGTTGAAGTTGAATTTGTCAAAGAAAAAAGAGTTGGCATAAAAGCTAAAAGAGAAGATGTTCATGATGTCGCTGAATTTATTCGAGATGGATTGAATTATGATCATGTAGAATCAGTTACCGGTGTAGATTATCCTCAAGATAAAGAAATTGAAGTAGTTTATGTAATTGGTTCATACTCCGATGAATCATTAGCTAAACAACTACTTGTTTTATCCACTAGAGCTCAAAGAGAAGAAAATCCACTTCCTGGAAAAGATGCAACAAAATTACCATCTCTTAGAGATATATTCTACAGTGTGGAATTTCATGAAAGAGAAGTTTTTGAAATGTTTGGAGTTTATTTTACTGGTCATCCTGATAATAGACGATTACTTTTGCCTGAAGATTGGGCAGATTTACCACCTCTCAGAAAGGACTTTGCAATAAAGGGACGATAGAAATGACAGCAGAACTACCTCCAGGATTAGCAATCCAAAAAGTTGATGAGAGAATAATGACTCTCAATGTTGGACCACAACATCCTGGTTCTGGACATATGAGAATTATTGTGCAAATTGATGGTGATTATATTGTTGCATGTGATCCTGATCCTGGTTATGTACATCGTGGAGAAGAAAAAATGGCTGAATATAGAAATTATATTACAAATATTCCTCACTTAGAAAGACCTGTAATTCATGATTCTTGTAATGTTCTTTATCCATATGTTTTGGGTGTTGAAGAACTTCTTGGAATTGAAGTTCCAGAACGTGCAAAATATGTTAGAGTAATCTGTTCAGAATTAAATCGTTGTATTTACATAATGTATTGGCTTGCAATTTATGGAATCTTCTTAGGTCACTCTACAATGTTCATGTGGCCTGCTGGAGATCGTGAACTCTTAATTGATTTAATGGAAAAAATTAGTGGTGCTAGAGTAACACATGCACACTTTGTTCCAGGTGGAGTTAGAAATGATTTGCCACCAAACTTTGAAGAAGTATGTTTACGTCAAGTCAATTACTTTGAAAAACGTATCAAAGAATATGCTGCAGTCTTTTATGACAATCCAATTTTAATTTCAAGAACTAGAGATACTGGAGTTCTTTCTCGTGAAGATGCAATTAGACTTGGTACCACAGGTTCTGTATTACGTGCTAGTGGTGTTAATTATGATCTTAGACAAAAGGAACCTTATGATGTGTATGATGAGCTAGATGTTCATAGCCCTGTCATGAAAGAAGGAGATTCATACGCAAGATCTAAAGTTCCATGGCTTGATATGTTAGAGAGTTGTAAAATTATCAGACAAGCATTAGAAAAAATGCCAAAGTCTGGTTCTGTAAGAGTAAAATTAAAACCAAATCCAAAAGGTGCACTTGATTCTGTATACAAACGTGTAGAATCAGGACGAGGATCTTTAGGATGTCATATTTTTTCAGATGGTAAAGTTGAACCTTACAGACTCAAAATGAGTGTTGGTTCATTTAGAAATTTGATTGCATTACCATATCTGTTAAAAGGTGAAAAACTTGGTAACATGCCATCAGTTTATTGGAGTCTTAATTATTGGCCATGATGGTATTATTTTACATCCCGATGCCTGTAATTGATGGAGAATTACTTACACCATTTTTGGCATTCACTTTCTTGGCGGATCCTACTAGAACGCTTCCAATAATTAACGCATTTATGACAACTGATATGTTTAAGATAATGGCATTTCCTGGATTTGGATTTGCTGCATTAATCGCTGCTGGTACAATCTTTATTGAAAGAAAAATGCTTGCAAAATTACAATTAAGAGTTGGTCCATTTTATTGTGGAAAAGTTGAAGGTATTTTACAATTAATGGGTGATGGTTTAAAATTAATTTCAAAAGAAATTATCATTCCAGCAAAAGCTGATAAACCCATTTTCTGGGCAGCGCCAGTTCTTTTTGTTGCATCTGCTGCAGCATTTGTTGCATTAATTCCAGTTGCACCAGGTTGGGTTGTTGCAGATGTTGACATGGGACTGCTTGGAGTATTTGCTGTAATTGGATTCTTCCCAATTGTAACAATTCTTTCAGCATGGTCTGCAAATAGTAAATTCCCATTCATTGGCGGAATTAGAGCCTTATTCCAAATGGTTTCATTTGAAATTCCATTAATCTTATCATTATTGGGAGTTGTAATGGTTACAGGAACTCTCAACTTATCTGAAATCGCTGCAAGTCAATCTAGTTTCCCTTGGATTGTATTTTTGCCAGTTGGTGCAATTGTCTTTTTCATTACTATGTTAGCTGAATTAGAAAGAATTCCATTTGATTTGCCTGAAGCAGAAAGTGAAATTGTTGCTGGATGGTTAACTGAATTATCTGGAATGATGTATGGACTTGTTCAATTAGGAACTTATTTGAAACTTTATGCATTTGCAGCACTATTTGTTGTATTATTCCTTGGTGGATGGAATGGCCCAATGATTGTTCCACCATTACCTCTGGAACTTGCAACTCATGGACTTGAACTTGGTCCTGTTACAGCAAAGGTAGGTGGATTGGAGCCAATTTTAGTTAATACAATTAATCAAGAAATGCTTAATGGAACAGTTTGGTTTGTTCTAAAAACTGTTGGTGTTATCTTCTTTATACTATTACCAAGAGGTGTTTTCCCAAGAATTAGAATTGATATGTTGTTAAGTCTTGGATGTTATCAATTTGATCCATCTACAGGTGTTGGAATTGCTGGACTAAAAGGTCGTCACATGTTATTTCACGATCACTGTACTGGATGTCAACTATGTTCAATTGCATGTGAAGGTGTTGCTGAAGCAATTGCAATGGTAAAAGTTCCAGAAGAACAAAAACAAAATAAAAAATCAATTATGCCACAAATTGATTATGGAAAATGTGTTTTCTGTGGATTATGTGTAGATGCATGTCCATTTTATGCATTATACATGACAAATGATTATGAATTATCATCATTTACCAAAGAAGGTTTAATCTACACTCCTGCACAACTTGCAGTCAAACCTTATGTTGAACAAGATTCTGAAATTGTAATTACTAAAAACGGAGCAACTCATGGCTGATGCTGCATTTCTTGCATTAAGGGTAATCACAATTGGTTCTGCAATTGCAGCACTTGAAATGAGATCTTTAATTTATGGTTCAATTGCATTAATGGGAACACTTGGCGGTATTGCAGGTTTCTTCTTTATGCTTGATGCACCATTTGTTGCATTATTTCAATTAGCAGTTTATGTTGGTTCTATTGCTGTGTTGATTCTATTTACAGTCATGTTAGTAAAAAGAGAACTTATTTTCAAAAAAATTGAAGACCCAAAAAGAAAGTTTGCTGGAATTGGATTAATGTTAGTTGTTATGATGGCATTAGGTGCTGTATTCTTAGACTCTGGAATCAAAACAATAACTACTGATGAACCACCAGTTGATTTTAGAGATATTGGTGCTGACTTTGTGACTTATTATTGGCCTGCATTAATTTTGATGGGTTTGATTTTGGCCGGTTCTGTAACTGGTGCATTAGTTTTAGCTAGAAGAGAGGATGTGGAGAATGACCAACGAGTTAGTTGATTTTACATTAGTTTCTATTGCATTACTTGCAATAGGTATCTATGGACTTGCAGTAAAACGTAATTTCATTAGAATGTTATTTGCAGTTGAAATTATTATCAATGCAGCAAATCTAAATCTTGTAGCCTTTGGTCGATTCATACCAGATAGCGGTGGTCAAACTTTAGCATTATTTTCTATTGCAATTGCAGCAGCAGAGGTAGCAGTTGGATTGTCATTAATTATTGTAGCATATCGCATGTATCAAAATGTCGATATTGCAGACTTTAGGAGCTTGAAAGGATAATGGAATACGCATTACTTCAGGCAGTTTTCTTGCCATTATTGTTATCTCCAGTAGCCTATATTCTTGGTAGAAAAGTAGGTCCTACTCCAGCAATGTGGTTTACATTTGCAATTTTGCTATACACTACAATTCTTGTAATCAACGCAGCACTTTCTGGAACTGTAGAAGAACACTATCCATGGACAGAACAATTCGGTGAATTTGGTTTCTTGATGGATGGACTTGCATCACCATTTGCAATAATGATTTATGTTTTGTCTACCATTTTGGCAATCTACTCCAAACCATACATGATTCATAAATTCCATGAACAGTTTGAAGAAGAACAAAAAATTAATCATTCAGAAGGTGGACAATCATCTGTTGTTGAATCAACAGCTTTAACAAATTATGTTAATGCAAAATCTGGTCTTTACTTTGCATTATATCTTGTATTTGCAATGGGAATGCTTGGAACCGTTCTTGCAACAAATCTGATTGAATTTTATATTTTCTTTGAAGTAATGTTGATTCCAGGTTTCTTTATGGTTGCATTATGGGGTGATGGACCAAGAAGAAAAATTGGTTTAATGTTCTTATTCTGGACCCATGCTGGTGCAGTTGTTTTACTACTTGGATTTTTGATGATAGGTCTCACACTTGGCAGCTTTGATTTTGCTGATATTCAAGAATCTGAATTGCCTGCAGATATTGCGATGTACTCAGCGGTAGCTATTGCGATAGGACTTGGTGTCAAACTAGCAGTTTTCTTGTATCACATTTGGCTTCCATATGTACACGGTGCAGCACCTACACCAATCAGTGCATTATTGTCACCAGCAATGATTGGAATTGGAGCTTATGGTGTCTTTAGATTAATTGTTGAATTCTTACCAGCAACCTTTTCAGAATTAGCTATTTGGTTCCATATTTGGGGTCTTGTTACTATGATTTATGGTGGTGCCATGGCATTAATGCAAGATGACCTAAAACGATTCCTTGCTTATTCAAGTATCAGTCAAATGGGTTATCTACTCTTTGGTATAGGTTCCATGTCATCATATGGTCTTGCTGGAGCTGAAATGATGTATGTAACTCACGCTATTGGTAAAGGTATTCTCTTCATGATGGCTGGAATAATTATTGTTAAAGTTGGAACTAGAAGTATTAAGAAACTTGGAGGATTGGCAGGTAAGATGCCAATCACTGCAGTATGTGCAGTAATTGGTGCACTAACAATAATGGGTGTTCCACCAACTAGTGGATTTATGGGTGAATGGATTATGTTTTATGGTGCATTAGAAACTGCTATTGCCGAAGGTTCTACAGTTAGAGCAGTAGCATTTGGATTAGGTCTTGTTGCAACTGCATTAACAATGTCATATATGCTTTGGATGCTAAAACGTGTATTCTTTGGAAAACTTCCTGAACATCTTCAAAATGTCAAAGAAGGAAGTTGGTACATGACAATTCCAATGATGATATTAGCAGGATTTTCAATTGTAGTTGGAATTTATCCAGATATTTTCTTGAAAACAATTATGCCATACATGAATGGAGTGTTGGGAGTTTAGACTATGGCAACTGAATTAATGGGATTTGAAATTACTGCCATAAGTGCTTGGTTAGTTTGGATTTTACCATTTGCAGCAGCAATGATAATGCCTGGTATTGGAAAATTATCTCAAAATGCAACCAAATACGTTGCAGTTGGATTTGCTCTAATGAGTGCAGTATCTGCAGCAACCATGGTTCCTGTTGCATTAGAAGCTCATGAATTACATGATCAAATAATGTGGATTGAAGCAATTGGTCTTAAAGCTGGAGTGTTAGCAGATCCACTTTCAATTATAATGGCAAATGTTGTTGGTTGGATTTCTTTCTTGATTATGATTTACAGTACAGGATACATGAAAGGCGATAAAGACATTACAAGATTCTGGTTCTGGATGATGTTCTTTATTGGTTCAATGCAATTAATTGTATTATCTGATAACTTGTTACAAGTCTTCTTCGGTTGGGAAGGCGTAGGATTAGCATCTTATGCTTTGATCAGCTTTTGGTATCGTGACAAGAAGAAAGATCATGTTGGTACTGAAGGACGAACTGTTCTTGGAATGTTAGATTACTATGCTCCAACACATGCTGGTATGAAGGCATTCATCATGACAAAAGTCGGTGATGTAATGATGATTGCTGGTATGCTTTTGATATTCTTGTTTGCAGGTACTTTTGGATTTAAAGAATTAATGGGTAATACAGATTGGGCAACGGCAATGGCTGCTCAAGGATTGTTAGTTCCTGCATTTGTTTTGCTATTTGGTGGTGCAATGGGTAAATCTGCACAATTCCCATTAAATGAATGGTTGTTAGAAGCAATGACTGGACCAACTGCAGTATCTGCATTAATTCACGCTGCAACAATGGTCAAAGCTGGTGTCTTCTTGGTAGCAAGAATTGGTCCACTTGTATTTGCTTTAGGTGCTGCTGGAATTTTAGCAGATCAATTCTTTGAAATTGTTGCATGGGTTGGTGCAATTACTGCATTGTTGTTGGCAACACAAGGTATGGTTAATCCAGAAATTAAGAAAGTTTTAGCATATTCTACAGGTTCTCAAATTGGTTACATGATGATGGCTTTAGGTGTGGCAGGATTATCACATCAATATGTTGATGGTTATACTGCAGGATTTTACCACTTAATTTCACACGCAATGTTCAAAGCATCATTGTTCATGGCAGCAGGTTCTTTGTTACATATTGTTGGTTCTCGATTTATGACCGATATGGGTGGTCTAAGAAAACACATGAAGAAAACATATGCATTCATGTGGGCTGCAGGTCTTGGTTTGATGGGAGCACCATTTATCACAACAGGTTTCTGGAGTAAGGATGCAATATTTGCTGCAGTATATGAATCTGGAAATGAATGGGCTTTACCATTATTTGCTATCGCAGTTTTAACGGCTATTATTACAGCATTCTATACCACAAGAATGATTGGTTTGGTATTCTTTGGCAAGAAAAGTAAACACATTGAAAAGATGGAAGAGGAAGGACATCACATTCATGAAGCATCAGTATCTATGTGGGTTCCATATGGAATACTTGCAGTATTAACAATTGGTATTGGTATTATTGGATTGTCTGCAGAAGAAGGATTACATCATACATTTGAATATTATCTTAAAAACTCATTTGGAATTTACAGTTCTCATGCAGCCGATGAATCCTCCATATTGCCAGAATTCTTACAAGGACTCAATCCAATTGCACTTGGTGCATCATTAGTAGCATTTTCAACTGGTATTGGATTAGGTTACATCTTTTACATTGGAAGATGGGTCGATCCTGTTAGATTTGTAAATTCAAATATTTTCTTTTATGCAATTCACAAGCTTTTCTTAAACAGATGGTATCTTAATGCAATTGTCTATTGGTGCTTTGTTACAACACCATTATGGTTGGCAAGAGGTGTTTCAAGATACTTTGAGAAGACAGCAATCGATTATGGTATGAATGATGGAGTTCAAAAAGCCGCAAGTTGGGGTGCCAAAGTTATTCAAGGAACCCAATCTGGTGTTTCACAGTCGTATCTATTTGTATTTGGAGCAGGATTATTATTTGTAATTCTGATATTGTTGATGTAGGAGATTTGATGATATGTTAGAAATTACTTCAACTCCTCTTGTAATAATTGGTATACTTGGTACCGTTGGTATTCTTCTTCCGATAATCAGTATTGCAAGAAAAGAACAAGGTTCCAATTCATTTTATGCCATAATTGCATTTGCAGCATTAATTGTATCCATGGGTTATGTTGGATATCAATTCATTAGTGAAAATGTATCTGCTTCTGCTCTGTTTGCTGAAGATGTACTTGTTGATGATGCATTTGGTGGCTTCTTTGCAATTGCCATGTTGATAGTTGCTTTGTTCACAACTGTTGGCTCCTTTAATTATATGAGAAAACATAATTCTCCAGCTGTTTACTATTCTCTAATTTTACTTGCAACAATTGGTATGGTTCTAGTTGCATACTCAACAGACCTTGTAATGTTATTTGTTGCATGGGAACTCATGAGTATTCCAACATACATTTTAGTTGGATTTAGGAAAAAGAATCCAAGCTCCAATGAGGCAGCTTTGAAATATTTCTTGTTTGGTGCTTTGTCTTCTGCAATCATTGTTTATGGTATCTCTCTTGCATACGGATTAACTGGTTCTACAAATATTGGAGAAGTCATTCAAGGTTATTCAACACTTGATCCGTCAATGCTTCCATTAGCATTGTTGTCCGTAGGATTGTTTATTGCAGGATTTGGATTCAAGATGGGATTAGTTCCATTCCATCAATGGCTTCCAGATACCTATGAAGGTGCACCATCACCAATTACAGCACTTCTTGCAGCAGCAACCAAAAAGGCTGGATTTGCTGCAACAATTAGAATCGTAATTTTAGGAATGGTTGTATTGCATCTAGATTGGACTTTAGCTCTTGCAATAATTGCAGTAATGACCATGACTATTGGTAATGTAGCAGCAATTATGCAAAAGAACATTTCAAGAATGTTGGCATATTCTAGTATCGCACATGCAGGTTACATCTTGATTGGACTTGCAGTTGCACCACATACTTCTCTTGGTTTGCAAGGTTCATTGTACCAAATTATGAATCACGCTGTAATGAAAGGTGCAGCATTTATTGCAATTGCAGGAATTGTAACAACTCTTGCAGTTACTCATATTGATAAATTAAAAGGACTTGGAAGAAGAATGCCTGTTACTGCATTAGGTTTAGTTATTGCATTATTTGCACTTGCTGGTGTTCCTCCACTTTCTGGATTCTGGAGTAAGTTGATGTTATTTGGAAGTGCATTAGATGCAAGTTCTGCATTATGGTGGGCTCCATGGCTTGCAATTGCAGGTGTATTAAACAGTGCATTGTCATTAGCATACTATGGTTGGTTGACAAGAAAAATGTACTTTGAAGGAGAAACCGAAAAGAGAGTTATCGAACCAAAATCTGTTATGGCAATAATGATCTTCTCAACAATCTTCTTAGTCGGATTTGGTGTTTATCCAGAACCATTAATTAAATTTGTAGAACTTGCAACACCAGTACTTAGTTTAGGTTCTATGCCTTAAACGAAGTAATTTAATTTGTAGAAATTATCACAACAGTAGTTAGTTTGAGTATTATGCCTTAAATGAAGTAAATTTAATTAATTCTTCCAAATTCACTTTTGCTTCGTTATCTGGAATTTTTCTCAAAAATGCTCTTGCTTTTTCAGAATATTCTTTTAACAAATCTTCCATTTTATTGAATCCATCTCTTGGATCAACACTTTTCTTAATTAGTAAATTAAATAATTTTTCTTCATTTTTCCAATCTAGTAAATCATCTCTTATTTGATATGCAATTCCAAGATTTTTCCCATATCCTGTTAATGCTTCAATTTGTTCTTCTGTTCCATTAGCTACAATTCCGCCAATCCTTGCTGCAACTTCAAATGCAGTTGCAGTTTTGTATTCTATTACTTTCAAATAATCATCAAATGTAATATCTCCACTTTCTTCTAATCTACCTTCAATAATTTCTCCTTCACTCATTAACATTGCAGTTGTTGCTAAGTCTTTTGTAATTCTTGCATTATCTAATCTGGATGAAATTGCAAGAATTAATCCTAAAACAAAGTCTCCTGTCAAGACACTAGTATTGTAACCATATTTTACATGAAATGGTTCCTTTTGTCTTCTCATAGTTTCATCATCAATAATATCATCATGTATGATTGATTCCATATGCAAAAATTCTACTGCACAAGATGCTGCTAATACATTTTCATCTATTTTTCCAATACTCTCAGCTGCTAAACTCAAAATTATTGGTCTGATTCTTTTTCCGCCTTCTAATGAATATTTTAAAGGCTCAATAAATTCAGATTCTGAATACAAAGCAAGCTCTTTTTCTAAAGCTTGATCAATTTTTTTGATATATTCCCCATATGTCTCTAGTAGAGGATTGATCTCGATATTTTTTCTGTCCAAGATAATTGATCAAAAGCCCTCTTCATTAGTAATTAAATCTTGGTGCTCCAGCCGGGATTTGAACCCGGGATCACTGCCTTGAAAGGGCAGTATGCTTGACCGGTCTACACCACTGGAACCCACGTAAATTTCTCTTTTAGATCATAAAATCTTTTGGTACACAACAAAGATTTTTGTACTGGCAAATTTAGACAAGAATTATGAACATAATTGAAAGAATTGATAAAATTATTGAAGAAAGAAGTCTTCTAAAACACCCATTTTACGAAATGTGGTCTGATGGAAAATTAACTCAGGAATCTCTAGCAGGATATTCAAAAGAATATTTTCAACTTGTAAAAGCTGTTCCTGAATTTATGGCACCAATTATTGAAAAAGCTCCTAGTTCAGTAGTTTCTGAATTAGTTGATAACCAACAAGAAGAATCTGATCACATTAAACCCTGGATTAATTTTGCAGGAGAACTCGGAATCTCTGAAGATGAATTAATTCCATATTCTGGATTAGAAAAAACCAATAAAGCTGTATCAGATTTGGCTGAATTAATGAATACTTTTGATGGTGGTGCATGTGCAATGTATGCATTTGAAAAAGAAATTCCAAAAATCAGTCAAACAAAATTAGATGGACTATCTGAATTCTATCAAATCACAACTGATAAGGCAACAGAATACTTTAAACTCCATACAGAAGCTGATGTTAGACATGCAGCATCTTGGAGAAATATTATTGAAAAATCAAATGCTGATACAAGTGACTTAATTGAGATTGCTGAAAAATCAGTATCAGCACAAAATCTGTTACTTGACAGTTGTTATGAAGAATATTGCTAATCTCATAACATTTTATACCTCACAAAATTTTTGTTATTTTAGGGCCCGTAACTCAGCTTGGTAGAGTAACCGGCTCATAACCGGTGAGCCAAGGGATCGAAGCCCTTCGGGCCCATCTTTTCAATTAGTTTTAAAATAAGTTAATACAAAAATTACTGGCTGCAATGAAGAATCAGAGTTATATCTGAAATTGATGATTGGAAGGCATTTGTCTGAGCTGCCTGAATTTATTTACTAATTTGCTTTTTTACTTTGTCTAGTGTTTCTACATCAATCATTTTTTGTTCATACAATATCTCTGCAATTTGTAAGATATTCAATATTGAATGCATTTTTACTCCGAGCTCTTCCAATGCTTCAGTTGCTCCTTCCATTCTATCTACAATTACATATGCATCTTTTACTGGAACATTTACTTCTGTTAATGATTTAATTGCATTAACAACTGAACCACCTGTAGTTGCAACATCATCTATCATAACAACTTTCATGTCATCATGAATTTTTCCTTCAACTGATTTTGAAGTTCCATAATCCTTTGGTTTGCTTCTAACATAGATTAGTGGTTTTACTGTTTCAATTGCCAACGCTGAAGCAATTACTAATCCCCCTGTTGGTACAGAAACAATACTTTCAAAATTATCTAATCCTATATCTTCAGTAATTTGATTTTCTAGATATTTTATCATCATCCTAAATTCCTGAGGATAACTAGGAACTAATCTTAAATCAACATAATAAGAACTACTTTTTCCACTGGCTAGTGTAAAGTCTCCAAATTTAATTATCTCTTTTTGATGTAAAAAGGTCACAAATTCTTTCACAAAATCCATACCAAAATTCACTACATTGGATTTATTTTGGTTTGTATTTAGTATCTATTATGCCTGAAATTTGGTTAAATTATGGGATTACTGACGTAGTTTTGGATATAAAGGCAGAGAATTTAGAGCAAAAAATTGATTCTGATGGCAAAATTCTAGATGATCAAGCAATTACTGAGAAACTCAATACTCTTGATTTATCCAAACCTATGGAATTGGTAGTTTTACATAATTCAAAATCTATTCTCAAAATAATTTCATCATTATTCACATTGTGTGAGCAAAAATCTAAACCATTTCCAAAAATTTTAACTGACAAAAAAATACTAAATTTAGTTAAATCGGGATTACCTGAGGGTAGTTCAATTAATGAATTTGATGATGTTGAAATCACAAATTCAAATCTTGTTTTTATGGGAGAGATGGGTTTTGATGGTTTATTTGGATATGAAACAGTTGCAACTCGTCTGATCAAAAAATTTGGTGAAGAGTCAATGCTTTCAGCATATGCTAAGCGACAAGGAAATCTTCCAACTCCTGGACAATATCCTGAAAGTTTAACTGAAGCAAAAAAATTTGCAGACAATTTTGAAATCCAGGCAATTGAAATCATTGCAAATTCTGAAGGGATAATTGATTTTACAATAGGCCATCCTTCAAAAACACTTTCTACAACAAAAACTCTAGAATCAAATTCAATTAAAGATGTTGGTGAACATAAAACAATAATCATGAGTACTGGTAAGGATGCCAGTAATGATACATTGGGAAACTCATTGTCATCACTTTGGAATTGTTCAAATGCAATCAAAAAAGATGGATTGGCAATTTTGGTTGCCGAATGTAAAGGTGGTTTAGGTTCAGATGCTATTCAACAATATATTGAAGATAGACTATCACTTGAGCAATTAAGAAATCCAACAAAATATCTTAATGGAATGGAAGATTTACTATTTCTTTCTGAAATTCAAAAGAATTTTCAAATTGGTTTAGTATCTATTTTACCTGAATTTTATGCAAAAAAACTCGATATGATATCTTTACCTGGAATTAAATATTCTATGGACTATATTTTAAAAACACAAGGACCTAGACAAAAAGTTGCAGTTGTTACAGATGGTGCTAGGCTTTTTCTAAGGTAAAATTCCTGAAAATAACCCTGATGGGAGTGGTGCACATAAAATTGCTAATACTATAATTCCAATATATGCTAATTTTCTATTTTTTGTAAGAGGTGAAATATCATCAAGTGGTGTTGCACTTGGATTTTTCATTGACATCACTAAAATCAAAATTGCCATTAACCAATAATTTAACAAAACAAGAATCAACATACTTCCATATGTTGCATACCTGTGAATTTTTTGACCAACAAGAGTTCTTGCCATATGTCCACCATCAAGTTGCCATGCTGGAAGTAAATTCAAAAATGTGATCAAAAATCCAATCCACGCTGCAAACATAACTGGTGTCATTATTACTTCATGACCTGGACCTCCTTTACCAAATGCTGCCAAGCTTGCAGTCATTAGTAATGGTTCCCCTTGCTCCCATTCTACTAACACTTGTTCAGCAAAAAGTCCTTCAGCAATTTCTTGGTCTAATATTGGAGCAGTATATGCACCATATAGTGAGACAATAACGGCAATTGCTAATCCAGCAATTGGTCCTGCAATAGCTACATCAAATAGGATGTTTCGATTAATTGTTAATCCTTTAGATTGAATAAATGCACCAAAAGTAGGGATTCCAACAATTGGTAGACCTGGAATAAAGTAAGGCCAACTCGTTTTTAATTTATGTGCTTTAGCTGCAATAATGTGACCTAGTTCATGAGTTCCTAAAATTCCCAACAATGCAAGTGTATACACAATTGCCATTTCAAATGGCTCACCAATTTCGATGATGGAATTTGTTCCTGATGTTCTATAATATCCGTCAACCATTACAAATCCAATAACAATTGCAAACAATATTCTTGGTGTCCATGTTGCATTAAGCCATTTTCTTTGTTTTTTCTTTGTAAATTTTTGAACTTCAATACAAATATCCTCGTCTTTTTTTACTACTCTACAAACATAACTCATATTTTCTAAAGCTCTTGCTAAATCTTCAAATTTTGTTTGAAAATCTAAATTACTAATTTTAAATTGTAAAGTAAAGTCTGTTTTCGTAAATTCCTCAACATCAAAAATTGAATTAACTAATGAAATTACACCATCTTGAGAATCTTCAACCATCTATTTTTCTATTCTTTATTCATTAATGATCTTTTTGTTTAAAATTAAATATTGATTGTTTTATCTTGTAATTGTGCAAGTGATTTTGAGACAAATTGGTGATTGTAATATACGTAGGGCTGCCCAAAGCGATCTAATTTCTGTCATGGAAATTAATCTCAAAACTTTACCTGAGCATTATTCTGATTATTTCTATGAATCATTACTCCAAGAATTGCCTGAAGCATTTTTGGTTGCAGAGATAGATGGTAAAATCGTTGGATATGAAATGTGTAAAACTGAATTTGGTTTTTCAAATTTTAAAAAATTGGGTTTTGTAAAAAAAGGTCATGTCGTATCTATTGCAGTTTTAGATGAATATAGAAAAAAAGGAATTGGTAAAGCTCTTGTTGAAGAATCTGTAATTGGTGTAAAGAATAGGAATTGTGATGAATTCTACTTAGAAGTTAGATGTAGTAATACTGATGCTGTTCGTCTATATGAAAAACTTGGATTTGTGATTAAACAAGAACTTAATGCATACTATCGTGATGGTGAATCTGCTTATTTGATGGCAGTTGAATTGAATTAATTATATTAAAACAATAAATACGTCCGAAAAAATTTTCCGATATGGACAAACGTAAGGGTATGGGCGTTCTAATCTTTGTTTTATGCATTGGTGGATTCTTCGTTTATGCATATTTGCTTATGTTGTCAGAATGGTCTCCAATTGTTTTACAGTTATCAGTATTGATGGCAGTTGGTGGTATTCTTGGAATTGTTGCTTGGATAGGATATGTGATGGCAACAACAAAACCTACATCTGCTACGATAACGTCAGCTGATGATTCATCTACTTAGTAATTTTAACATCTACAACAGTTTGATAATATCTGGGACCTACTGGTCTTACAATTTTTGAACCAAGAATTTCTGATTTAACTGGTGTGATTTTTTTATAATGCTCTTCAGTTAATTTTCCAGCTTCAGATTTTTTGTCAGCATGAATATGTGAATAATAATGAATTATTCCACCACTTTTTGTTGTACTTATTGCAGAATCTAAAAATTCATCTGACCTCTCTGGTAATAATGTCAGTGTTCTATCTGATTTGTCAATTAATTGTTCTTCAATAATTTTTGATGCATCCCCATTGATTGAAATCACTTTTCCTGCTAGTTTGTTAATTGCAATATTTCTTTCACAAAGTTTTGATGCAACTGGATTCAAATCAAGACTATATACTGTACATTTTTTCTTTTTTGCAGCCATTATTGAAAACATTCCTACTCCTGCAAACATGTTTGTAATAATTTCTCCATCTTGAGTCAATTTTGCAATTCTTTCTCTTTCTGTTGATAATCTTGGTGAGAAAAATGCATTTTCTACATCGACAATAAATCTACATCCAAATTCCTTGTATTCAGTTTCGGTATTATCTTCACCAGCTAGGATTTCAAGATTTCTTGTACGAAAATCCCCATCCACTGCTGATG